>Ga0208127_1000046_pt1 | contig 56014 bp, 53 predicted proteins | sample ETNtaG_6_FD_185751 | JGI IMG/M metagenome (GOLD analysis project Ga0208127, IMG submission 185751) | Marine microbial and viral communities from oxygen minimum zone, Eastern Pacific Ocean - ETNP201306SV45 (SPAdes) (version 2) | ecosystem: Environmental > Aquatic > Marine > Oceanic ... | reverse complement strand
ATGTCTGTGGTAGTCCCATTCCGCCAAACTCCGGGGATGCAGAAGTAGAAATCCAGCCACCTTGAGCTACTGCGTGATATCCATCCCCAAAACCAGGCGAGGTCTTAACAACCCCATTACTTAAAATCGCTGGCTGTAAATCACCTACCCTGTTCAAAGGTGACAAAACATCGTCGCACATACGCCCCGCCTCAATAAGAATTTGAGAAACTAATTCTGCATTAGCGTCTTTGAACCTTGATGTTTGAATAATTTCTTCATAATCAATAATATTATCTAAGATAAATTTGAATTCAGAAACAGCGGCGCGCGTTGGCATAAAGATCCTCATCAATTAATTAAACGTAATAAGCGTGGGATATTACCAAGTTCAGTGTAAGAATTCTAGGATTGGATCAAGGAAGACGCCACGTCATAAGGAAGCATTTCGTGAAAACTGAAAACCTAGGGTATAGTCAGTCAGACATAGAAAAAGCCGTATCAATTCTGCGGCTAGGTGGACTTGTGGCAATTCCTACAGAAACGGTCTACGGCCTTGCGGCAGATGCTACCAATGAAGAAGCAGTTTCAAAGATATTTAAAGCCAAAGGACGACCTGCATTTAATCCGTTAATAATTCATGTAAAAAACATCAAAATGGCACAACAATATGTTCAATGGAACGAGGCCGCTGAAATCCTTACAAAGAAATTTTGGCCCGGCCCGCTGACAATTGTTTTACCATCAACAAAAAATTCCCAAATTGCTAAAACAGCCCGTGCGAATCTTCCATCTGTTGCGATAAGAATGCCCAGTCATCCAGTTGCGTTAGAAATTTTACGTCAATTTAATAGGCCATTAGCAGCACCATCCGCAAACCTATCGGGCAAGATAAGTTCTACTTCTATCGACCATGTTTTAAAAAACCTAAATCAAAAAATTGATGCAATTGTTGATGGTGGAAACTCCACAGTGGGTGTTGAAAGCACAATTGTAACACTTACGCGCGTACCTACCATTTTACGAACCGGCTTTATAACACCTGAAGCCGTTTCGAATGCATTAGGCGCAAAAATAGCAAATTATGATAACGAAGGTCCAATTATCGCACCAGGCCAATTGAAATCCCATTATGCTCCAAAGGCTAAGTTGCGTCTTGATGCAATAGATTGGAGGCAAGGAGAAAAAAAGCTAGGATTTGGTGACGTTGAATGTGATATGAATTTATCCAAAGGGAAAAGTCTAAGTGAAGCTGCTCAAAACCTATTTAACTTCCTCCACATCCTAGACAGTTCTAATCCGAGAACAATTTCTGTTAGCCCAATTCCAAACGAAGGAATTGGTCTTGCCATTAATGACCGTTTGAAAAGAGCCTCAATACAAGAATGAAAAGTTATAAAAAGAGCTTCAAAATAATACTATGTTTATTTAAGCTTAACCAAGCAATGCAGGTATCTAAGCTCATCTCTATGAAAATATTTAAGTTTGGAATACTCGTTTTTGGGTTTCTTATTTCAAGCTCACTGATTGTTCATGCCAATGGGCTCGTAAGTGCAAAAATTACTGATGGTTGGATCGAAAAAGATCAGAAGCTCATTTTTGGTTTAAAAATTGATTTAAATAAAAACTGGAAAACCTATTGGCGTTTACCAGGAAATGCTGGTTTGGAGCCTTTATTCACCTTTGACAGATCTGAAAATGTACTTGCGGCAAAGATTATGTGGCCTTCACCCATTATTTTTGGTGAAGAGAATTTATCGTCTATTGGTTATAAGGACAGCGTATTACTTCCCCTCGAAGTGACACCAATCGATACTTCGAAACCTATCAAGCTGGAAATACAGGCTAACATTGGACTTTGTGAGGATGTTTGCATTCCAGTTACATTAAACGTTTCTTATTTTGCAACACCAGGTCAAAACCAAGAAAATTACGAGATTTTAGGTGCTATATTATCAGAACCAATTAAATCAGATGATATAGGCTTTCAACCTCCCCAATGTATCATAAAGAACGGTGAACTAATCATGGAATTTAACGAAAAGAACGTTAAAACCGGAATAGAAAATATCGAGCTTTTTGTAATCGAAGTAGGGAGTTCAGTGTTTTATGTAAACTCAAAAAAGGCATACGTTTTTGATGATCGCATCACAGTCTCGACAAAAAATAGTGTTGAGACCGAACTGCCTGGAGTAATCTCAAGAGAAACAATAAAAACTACAATTATTGGATCTAACCAATCCCTAGAATTCGTAGGATGCTCCGGTTAGCCTCTTTGTCTGGAAGTTTTTACTGAAGTGATTGCATTTACCGCATAAAATATAAAAAGAATTGCTAGAACGCCTAGTAAATACAGGAGAAAAGCCGAAGCCAGACCTCCAAAATTAAAATTTGAAATGCCCAGCTGTGAAAAATCGACTAAAGAGTCCCCTATTAGTATTTGTGAACCGACAGTTGCACTCAGCCAAGCAACTATAAAAAACGCTGTAGTGTAGAAGCCAAGGCGAATTTTCAAATTTCGAAATTTTAAACCATGACGCAAAGCCACAAAAAACCTCTTTAGATCCCCTTGCATTGCAACCAATGACGGAACTACCAATAGCACTAATAACATGCCAAAGCCTAAACCATATACTAAGGTTATTACAGTAGGCCGTAAAAATTGTGCTTGTGAAGAGTTTTCATAAAGCAAAGGAGCCAAGCCCAATACAGTTGTTAAAGTGGTGAGAACTACCGGACGCAGCCTATCCTTAACTGCATCAACAATAGAAGGGACAATCCCTCGATCGCGGGCGTACTCATCAATGCTTGTAATTAAAACAATAGAGTCGTTGATAATTATTCCCGTCATGCCAAGCAAACCAACGACAGAAAACATTGAAAGTGGAACATCCCAAACATAATGACCCCAAATTGCTCCCACAAGCCCAAACGGTATTACTGCCATGACTACAATAGGCCGTGTCCAACTCGCAAAAACCCAAGTCAAAACTAAATAAATTCCAATCAGACATGTAATCAAACCAATGCGTGCTTCATTTAAAAATCGATCCTCCTGCTCCGAAAGACCCGCAAGCTGCCATTCAATCTGATACTTTGAGGCCAAATCAGGCAAAATTTCATTTTCTAAGGTTTCCATGACCTGCTGAGCGGCTTTTGGATCATCCTCAGACACATCTCCCGTCACAGAAACGATCCTAATACCATTTTCACGCCGAACAGTGGAAAAACCTGCCTGCCTATCCACACTAACTAAATCAGCCAGAGGTACATATGATCCATCAGGTGCTCTCAGAAGCATTCTATCCAGGAAATCTGACGTCAGCTCACCTTCAGGTAGCTTTACGCTTATCGAAGCACTACGAGGTCCGACCGGATAGGTTGCTGCCTCTATACCATTAAGACGGCTCCTTAAAATCGCTCCAAGACCATCAATTGTAAAGCCAATTGCTTGCCCCTGAGGAGTTAATTGAAGTATTAGATCATCTTTGTCGTAAGCCAAATTATCTTCAAGTGCAGACACTTGAGAATACTTACTAAGTTCGTTTTTTAAATCTTCAGACGCTTCCTTTAAAACCTTTGATGACGACCCAAATAGTTGAATATCTAGAGCATCTCCGCCAGGACCAGCTCTCCACCCCCTGAAAGATACTTGCTCCAAAAGAGCCGTACGCGGAACGCGATCACGCAATTCGCCGACAAAGGCAAAACTAGAATACGGTCTCAGATCTGCATCAATCAGCTCAATGCCAATGCCCCCTAAAAGATCCTTTGATTTATTCTCAGTACCAGACAATCCACGCCCAGAGTTACCACCAACTTCAGCTAACAGGTATTTAACAGGGTTTTTACCATGTTTTTCTTCATACTCTTTCGCAAGATCTTCTACAGTCTTCTGAAGAGTTTTCATCATAGCCAGAGTATCTTCTCGTGTGGCCGTATCAACCATTGCAAAATTACCAGTTACGGATGATTGCTCTGGGGCATTAAAAAAGCGCCAATTTACTTTGCCTGAGATAACCATTGTAACCTGAGATGCCAAGATAGCAATTGCACCTGCCAATACAACGTATCTAGATGAAATTACCAATCGAGTGAAAGGACCAAAAATCTTTTCTCTGAACCATTCAAAGCCAAAGTTCACAATACGCGATGGCCAGTCATACCAATAATTATTCCCAACGTGTTTAAGCGAGTGTGCCATATGATTTGGTAAGATCAGAAAACATTCCACTAGTGAAGCAGCCAATACTGCAACCACAGTGAACGGAATATCCGCGATCAAGTCTCCAAATCTTCCTCCGATTACAACTAATCCAAAAAACGCAATAATAGTGGTTAAAGTAGCCGCAAAAACAGGTAATGCCATTCGCTTTGCCGCACTTTCAGCCGCCTCATAAGGCTCTAATCCCATGCGGGCTCTATGATCGGCGTGTTCTCCAACAACTATGGCATCGTCTACCACAATACCTAACGTAATTATTAGAGCAAAGAGTGATATCATGTTAATGGTGATCCCCGCGAAGTACATCACGGTAATAGCGGCTAGCATTGCTGTTGGAATACCTGCAGCCACCCAAAATGCTGTTCTAGCATTCAGAAATAAGAATAGCAGTAGAACTACTAATCCTAAACCAGTAAGACCATTTTCTAGCAGCATTTTCAGACGGCCAGTAATATAATCAGCACGCGTCCTAATTAGGTCAACGGTCGTGCCTAGCGGTAAAGTCTGCTCAAACTTTTTAGAAATTGTTTCTACGGTATGCTGTATGTCTATAGCATCACCCTGTTGCGAGCGATCAACACGGATGCCTATAGCTGGGTTGTTTCCAACAAAATATGATCTTTCTCGATCTATTCCACTCATTTTAACTTCAGCAACGTCAGACAAAAGCAAAGACGAGCCATCCGAGTTTAGTCGAAGCACAAGATTACCAATGGCGGTCGCGCTGCGTTTTTCAACGCCAGTCCGTACACGTGCATTTGCCCCTGTCACGTCTCCGGCCGGACTTGTGTCTACTTCTTGAGAAATCGCGAGTGCTATTTCTTTCATCGATATGTTATAAAAGATAAGGTTCGCTGATGGCACCTCTACCAGTACTTCGGGCGCAATAGAACCTTGAATTGTAGTTCGAGTTACACCCTCATCAAATAACCGAGACGTAAGCTCATCTGCAAATAACCCTAATTGATCAACAGCTACTGGACCCGTAATTATAACATTAGCAACCCTGTCCCGCCAATTACCTCTAATTATAGTGGGATCGTCAGAATCTGAGGGAAGGACAGTAACTTGATCAATTGCGGTCTCGACATCCGCTTCCGCCCTTGCCATATCCCACCCCGGCTCAAATTCTAAATTTATTCTCGCAGAACCTTCTCTGGATAAACTCGATGCATCAGTAACACCTTCGATCCCAAGAAGTACTGGCTCGAGCAATTGAATGATACCCGCGTCTACATCCTCGGCACCTGCTCCATTCCATCGAACTCCAATAGAAATATCATCTACTATCACATCAGGAAAAAACTGTGCTCTCATATTTGGCAGTGTCAGTAGTCCAGAAATCACCAAAACTACTAATAGTAAGTTAGCTACCGTCTTGTGACGTGTAAAATATGACAGGATGCCGCCTGCTCCTATGGGTAAATCACGCACCATATCTTACGTTTAGCCTCCCATTCTACTTTCTATGCGCGCAACGACATCAGCTGGCACTTTGGGTTGAGTGAGCTGCCCAATTATCCTTTCTTTCGCCGACTTAGGAATGTATCCGTTCGTTTCTATGGCAGAAATCAGCTTTGCTCGCCGTTCCTCAGTCAGCTCTAGCATTTCTACTTCCGCTACCTTATTTTCTTCTCCAGAACGTATTGGTTTAACTTTAATTCCGGCTCCTAACACTGGTGTACGCTGAGCAACAATTTCTTTCCCAGTCAAATCTCGGCTCCGAACAATAACCTCATTACCTTGCCGTCTCATTAATTTAACCTGAGCTTCTTCCAACCGTTCACCCTCACCCAAAAGTAAAACGCTGTTACTTGCATCAAGTGCAGTTGCCGGCAACGCAACTACCCAATTTAAAGTAGGCTCTTCAACTTTAACCGCTACAAAGTCACCAGGTTTAAATCCCACGGATTTAGTCAACTTAGCATACACTTGGCGGCCCGTTTGACCTTTTGCGACTGAAGCACTGTCACGTATAATTACACCATCGGCTGTCAAACCCTGATCTGTGTTGGTCAAAGCAATAGAAACAGGTGCCTTTAAAAGATCTCCATTATCATCTAGCAACCTTGTGTATTGCTGAGTGCTGATCTTGAAGGATACTTCTAGAACTTCCGGATCGATTAGCTGTCCTAAGCGCTCATTTGCGGATACAATACCTCCCTTTACCAAGGATACACCGCTCAGCAGCCCAGAAAATTCAGCATACAGTACGGTATCTTCCAACTTTCTTTTGGCATCGTTTAGGGCAAGTTCAGCCCTTACTAGGCGCGTTTCAGCTTGAGCGCCTCTATTCTTAGCCTGATCAACAGCCGCTTTTCGGGAAAGTACCGCTTGCGTAGCTGCTGAAGCCGCCAACTCAGCATTTTCTAAAGCAGCCGCGGTTCCAACACCACGTTTTACCAAATCTTGCTGTCTTTTAAGAGCACGAAGTCTTAGCTCCTCTTGCTCCTCCGCGGCGGCCAATTCTTCTTTTGAAAAAGCCAGATTACGGCCAGACTCTGACACTTCATTTTCTGCATCAATCAAATTATTTTCTGCTAAATCCACAGCCGACTGGTAATTAGAGTCATCTAAGCGTATTAACAACTCCCCACTATTTACGCTGCCACCTTCAACAAAATTTGTTGATAACTCTTGTATCTGTCCACCCGCCGCCATCCTTAAATCTAATGTCTTTCGACTTTGGATTTCACCAAAAGCATTTAGCGTAGGATTCATACTAGTAATTTCAGCAGGAACAACTTTTACAGTAAAAGTCCTCTCTCGCGCTTTCTGCGCCCTAGGTTCTTTGTTGACACGGTCCTGCACCGCAATTTTTATTGTATTTCCGGCAAGCCCTAACAAACCCAGTGCCAACGAGAATAAAAGAAGACCTATCAGTCCTCTGCCTAAGAACCTCATAATTAAGTCCTATTCAGTTAATTCTATTTAGGATACGGTCCAAAGCATCCAATGGATCACTTACGCCGCATGTGCTCATCCAATCTCGGCATGATTTCAACAAAGTTACAAGGCCGATGCCTGTAATCGAATTGTTTTTCAATTATGCCGTCCCATGCATCTTTGCAGGCGCCAGGACTTCCCGGAAGGGCGAAAAGATACTTACCACCTGAAACACCTGCGGTGGCACGCGACTGTATCGCGGACGTACCAATCTTTTCTATGCTGATCATTGTGAATAATGTTCCAAAAGCGTCAATTTCTTTTTCATAAATCTTTTTGTGCGCTTCAACCGTAACATCTCTGCCTGTCAAACCTGTGCCGCCCGTCGAAAGAATTACATCTATATCATGGCGCTCCACTAATGTTCTCAACTGTATTATTATCTTTGCCTCGTCATCTGTTGTTATCTCTCTTGCATTTACGAAATGACCGGCACCTTTGATCCTTTCTGACAAAACATCTCCCGACTTATCTTCACTTAAAGATCGCGTATCTGAAACTGTTAGAATGGCAAAATTTACAGGAACAAATTCACGTTTCATATCTAACTTTGACATCAAGTAAAAACCTTTTCTCTGAGAGATAATAAGTCAAACCAAGCTTCGCGTTTTGCTACCGGGTTACGTAATAAGTAGGCAGGATGCAACATGGGCAGAACGGGAAGTCCAAATGCCTCAGCCCAAATACCTCTGATCTTGGTGATCCCTCGACGCCCAATTAGAGACTGACAACTAATGTTGCCCATTGCTACTAACACATCGGGCTTAACTAACTCTATGTGCCTTTTTAGAAATGGTAACATCATGTCTATTTCATCTTGAGTTGGCTCACGATTTTCCGGTGGACGCCAGGGCATTACATTTGTGATATATACAGATTTTTCCGCATCACTCGCTTCTCTGCTTAATCCTATAGAGAATAGCATTTTATCCAAAAGCTGCCCAGCACGTCCGACAAAAGGCTCACCCTGAAAATCTTCTTCTCGTCCTGGAGCCTCACCAATAATCATTATTTTAGCAGATGGAGAACCGGCTGAAAAAACTGCATTTCTAGCTCCATATTTTAAATCACAGTGTGGAAAATTCTCAATTGCAGCTTTCAGTTCTGATAAATTTTTTGCATTTGCAGATACCATAACTGCTTCATCAGTTGGATTATCTGGTATAATATTTACAGGATTATCTTTCGGCTCAGAAGTCTTTGGACCCAGATTCGCCTCGACCTTGCTTTCGAACCTGTTAATTGGTCTCTCAGAAATAGCCTCTGAAATGCCAAGCTCTGCGTGCCATTCTAAAAGCGCTTTCGCACTTTTTAAGTCAAAAACCGATTCCATCTTTTGAATTTAATCTTAAATAATCTTGATTAAAAGTAATCTATAAATGTCTATGGTAGTTTATGCCTTGTGCTAATCTTTTGATATTACTATTACAGTTTTAAAACTGTTCTGAGAAATAAATGAGCTTTACCCAAAAACACCTACTTGGCATCGAGGGGCTTGCACAGTCGGCTATTTTGGAAATTTTAGATAAAGCAGAGAAGTATGCTGATTTAAACCTGAAGACTTACAAACACGTAGATGTCTTGGCAGGTCTAACACAAATAAACATGTTTTTTGAGAATTCTACCCGTACCCAGGCATCTTTCGAATTAGCAGGCAAGCGCCTTGGCGCAGATGTAATGAATATGCAATTACAAGGAAGCTCGATCAAAAAAGGCGAAACTTTAGTTGATACGGCATTAACACTCAATGCGATGCGTCCCGATCTTTTGGTAGTGCGCCACCCTCATTCAGGGGCGGTTGATTTACTAGCACAAAAAGTTAATTGCTCTGTCATCAATGCAGGAGATGGACAGCACGAACACCCAACTCAAGCTTTGCTGGATGCGCTCACCATTAGAAGAGCAAAAGGACGTCTGCATAGATTGAATATCGCAATTTGCGGAGATATCGCACACAGTAGAGTCGCAAGATCAAATCTACTCCTTCTCGGGAAGATGGAAAATAGAATTCGGCTTATCGGTCCGCCTACATTAATGCCTTCGCAGATAAGTGAATTTGGCGTAGAAGTATATCACGATATGCTTGCAGGGCTTAAGGATGTCGACGTCGTTATGATGCTTAGAATCCAAAAAGAGCGAATGGATGGAGGCTTCATTCCATCAGAACGGGAATATTTTCAAAGATACGGTTTAGATTTTAAAAAGTTGTCCCATGCAAAAGACGATGCGATCGTCATGCATCCAGGCCCTATGAATAGAGGCGTGGAAATAGACGGTGATATTGCAGACGATGTAACCAGAAGTGTAATTCAAGAACAAGTTGAAATGGGTGTCGCCGTCCGGATGGCAATTATGGACCTATTATCAAAAAATTACAGTAATAAGCAGAAAAAGTTATTATCATGAGCCTGCTGCTAAAAAACGCTCTTTTAGTTGAGCCCGACTTAAAGAAAGTAGTGGAAGGCAATTTAGTAATTAGAAATGGACTGATCGATCGTAAAGATTTTACAGCGGATAACGAAATAGACTGTACCGGTAAATTTGTTGCTCCAGGGATCGTTGACCTCGGCGTGAAAGTTTGTGAACCTGGAGACAGTCACAAAGAAAGTTATGAGAGTGCGGGTAAAGCCGCTGCAGCTGGAGGCGTAACGACAATCATAACTCGCCCGGACACGAAGGCCGCCATAGACACCCCAGAAACTTTTGATTTTGTGAAAAAAAAGGGAAATGAAGATTGTATTGTAAACGTTTTTCACATCGCAGCTTTAACAAAAGATAGAAAAGGTCGCGAAATATGTGAAATTGGAATGTTATCAGAGGCAGGAGCCATAGCATTTTCTGATTGTGACAATGTTATTCAAGACAACAAAATATTCTCTCGGGCATTGAATTACGCATCGGCAATGAACGTGTTAGTTATAGGACACCCACAAGAAAAATCATTGTCACAGGGAGCTGTATCAACAAGTGGAAAGTTTGCAACGTTAAGGGGCCTTCCATCAGTTTCACCAGTAGCAGAACGCATCGCCTTAGAGAGAGATCTCGCGCTAGTTGAAATGACAAAAGCAAGATACCACTTCGATCAAATTACTAACATAAATTCGATAGGAGTGCTAAAGCGGGCAAAAAAAAGTGGGTTAGACATTTCGGCTGGGACATCAATACATCATCTGAGCTTCAATGAGTTAGATATCGCCGATTATAAGACTTTTTTTAAGCTCAAACCTCCTTTACGTTCCGAAAAAGATAGATTGGCGACTATAGAAGCAGTGAGGGATGGAACCATTGACATAATCTCTTCAATGCATACTCCTCAAGATGAAGAGAGCAAAAGATTACCGTTCGAAGACGCGGCATCGGGGGCGATCGGGCTTGAAACGATCTTACCGGCAATGCTACGGCTGTATCATTCCAAGCACCTAGAAATGCATCAGATATTTAATGCTATTTCTCTAAACCCAGCCAAACGACTAGGCCTGGATTCTGGGACCCTAAAACATAAAAAAGCCGCAGACTTAATCGTCTTTGATGCTGACAAACCTTTTATTTTAAATCGTGAACTACTCCACTCAAAAGTCAAAAATACCCCGTTTGACGGTCAAAAGCTTCAAGGTCGAGTGCTAAGGACTTTTGTTAAAGGAAAAGAAGTGTTTTCCATATGAACTTTCTACCTATTTATAACGACGACCTACTAACATTAATACTTTCGATAACAATCGCTTATTTATTGGGTAGCATTCCATTCGGGCTAATTTGGGCCAAAATTTTTAAGTTAGGAAGTTTAAAAGATATAGGTTCAGGAAATATTGGAGCTACAAATGTGTTACGCACGGGCAATAAAATTGCTGCGTTTTTGACTCTCTTGTGTGATGCAGGAAAAGGCTTCGTTGCAGTTTTATGTGCAGGGCTTCTGACCCAAGAATTTACCATACATGCGGTATGCTTATTTGTTTTCATTGGTCATTGTTTTCCAATTTGGTTAAAATTCAAAGGTGGGAAAGGCGTAGCAACTTACATAGGTATCGTTACTTCTATAAATTTCACTTTTGGAATTATAACATGCATGATTTGGTTATTATCCGCAGTAATTTTCCGCGTGTCTTCATTATCTGCTTTAATCTCTGCGATATTTGGGCCGTTTCTGGTATATTTTTTCTTGAAATCAAGCTTTTTTGGTATGTCAATACTACTCACCTGTTTGATCTTTTTCACACATAGACAGAACATAAGGCGCATTCTTAATGGAACTGAAACACGTATTAATGTTAAGTAAAAGCAACTAGCAGTACAAAAATTTGACGAGAAAGCACAAAACATTAAATCAGAACTTTTTGATGGCGGAACAAAATGCTATTTGGATAAGAAACAATGACTAAAATTAACTTGGAAAATTCATGCAAACTTTGACTGAACCAAAAATTATAGCTGGAAACTCTAACATGAGCCTTGCATCTGCAATAACACGCAGAATGTCTATGCATCGGGGAAAGTTGCTCGAAGTTGTTGATGCACGAATAGAACGTTTTAACGACCAAGAAATTTTCATTGAGGTTTATGAAAATGTCCGTGGGGAAGATATGTTTATAGTGCAGTCTACCTCTAATCCGGCAAATGACAATTTAATGGAGCTTTTGATTATGGCAGATGCACTAAAGCGTTCATCAGCCTCCAGGATCACAGCCGTAATTCCCTACTTTGGATATGCAAGGCAAGATAGGCGATCTAAAGCACGAACGCCTATAAGCGCGAAACTTGTTGCTAATATGCTTGTTCAAGCAGGCATTGAGCGAGTTTTAACAATGGACTTACATGCCGCGCAGATACAGGGATTCTTCGATATACCAGTTGACAATTTATACGCCTCACCAGTGTTTGCATTAGATATTAAAAGCCAATTTCAGAATATAGCGAATGAGGTAATGATTGTCTCTCCAGATGTAGGTGGCGTGGCTCGAGCAAGAGAGCTAGCAAAAAGAATAAATGCCCCATTATCGATCGTAGACAAGCGCAGGGAGCGGCCTGGCGAAGTAGCAGATATGACGGTCATTGGGGATGTTTCTAATAAAAAATGTATTATTGTAGATGATATTTGCGACACCGCAGGTACTCTTTGCAAGGCAGCAGAAGTTCTAATAGATAATGGGGCTAGCGAAGTTCATTCCTATATAACACATGGGGTTTTATCAGGTCCTGCAGTAGAGCGTATAACGAACTCGGTTATGAAGTCTCTAGTTATCTCAGATTCAATAGAAGCCACCAAAGCTGTAAAAGACGCAAAAAATATTCGGATCGTGCCATCCGCGCCGATGTTCGCTCAGGCAATCCTAAACATTTGGTCCGGGACATCAGTTTCATCTTTATTTGAAACAGATACATTGGAGCCCATTTACGATGGGCTATTTAAATTTACAGATTAAATTAACTAAAACCTCAGTCTATATTTTTAAAAAAGAAAGGGCCCAATTAAAATTTTAATTGGGCCCTGAGAATCTTATTTTATGAAGGTCAGCCTTTTGAAAATTCCGGATAAGCTTCCATTCCCAATTCTGACGTGTCGAGACCATTCATCTCAGCCTCTTCATCAACTCTGATACCAAAGATTGATTTTAACACATACCAAACAATAGCTGATGTAATGACCACAAATATGCCTACAACGATAATGCTGTATAATTGTGTTCCAAATGAAGCATCACTATTTGTAAGTGGTACGATTAAGGTTCCCCATATTCCTGCAATCAAATGCACTGGAATAGCACCAACAACATCATCGATCTTAAATTTATCGAGAATTGGTACAGATACAACTACAATCAGTCCGCCAATTGCACCAATCACTGTCGCTTGACCCAACGTTGGTGCCAAAGGTTCAGCTGTGATTGATACCAAGCCTGCAAGTGCGCCGTTAAGAACCATTGTCAAATCAGGTTTCTTGTACAGCACTTGAGTAAGTATTAGAGCCGTAATTGCTCCACCGGCAGCCGCTGCATTTGTGTTTGAAAATATACGAGACACATCTGCAACGTCTCCTATACTACCCATTGCCAACTGCGATCCACCGTTAAATCCGAACCAGCCAAGCCAAAGTATAAAAGTTCCCAGGGTTGCCAACGCTAAGTTTGATCCTGGAATTGGATTAACCTTTCCATCCTGGGCGTACTTACCAAGTCTTGGGCCAAGAATAATAGCACCTGTCAAAGCTGCCCAGCCGCCAACGGAATGAACAACAGTTGACCCAGCAAAGTCCTGAAAACCCATACCATCAAGAAAACCACCGCCCCACTTCCAACTTGCTTGAATAGGGTAAATCACTGCAGTTAGTAGAATAGTAAAGATTAGGAAGGGCCATAGTTTGATACGCTCTGCAAGGGCTCCTGAAACTATGGAAGCTGTAGCCGCACAGAACATTAACTGAAAGAAAAAGTCTGAACCAGTTGATGCATAGCCATAATCGTCAGCTGCATCCCGACCTATGCCCACAGCTTCAAGAATTGCTACACCCCAAACACCAGACAAAATACCTTCCATTGACCATGTGCCCAACGGGTACATTAAGTTATACCCTATTAAGTAATAAAAGACTGTGGCCAACGAAAATAGCGCAACGTTTTTTGTTAGCTGCATAGTAACATTTTTAGACCGTACCAAACCAGCCTCTAACATGGCAAAACCGGCAGCCATCCAAAAAACCAAAAAACCCCCTACCAAAAAAAGCAATGAGTTAAGTATGAAAACTGTATCTGTAGCAACAAGTGTTGGAGCATCCTCAGCGGCAGCTAATGTCGGAAGACAGCCCACTATTAGAGAACCGACTGTCCATTTAAAATATTTATTATTCATCAAATTATCCTCTTATATCGCATCGAGCCCAGTCTCGCCTGTGCGAACTCGCACAGCTTGACTCACATCCAATACAAATATTTTTCCATCACCAATCTTGCCTGTCTTGGCTGTGTTAGTGATTGTTTCTACAACTTGGTCAGCCATTCCGTCGTCCACGACCAACTCTAGCTTTACTTTAGGGACGAAATTTACAGCATATTCCGCTCCTCGGTAAATCTCAGTATGTCCCGACTGTGCACCAAATCCTTTTATCTCCGTCACCATCATACCTTTTACTCCAAGCTCAGTTAACGACTCGCGAACTTCTTCAAGCTTGAAAGGCTTAATGGTTGCAATGATCAACTTCATTGTGTTTCCTTTCGTATTCATAGACACAAGCGTCCATAGATGGAGTGACCAAAACCTATGGAATGAAGATTTTGAATGCAGGCTCAGCTTTGTTTTCCCAATAATTTATGATTTGTGCATAAAAAATGCGCGATTAAATGCATACGCCTATTTTTTGTGCGAAATTAAACTGTGAAATTTTTCCAGTATCAAATAAAAGGTTATCTGGGCAGAGAAGATTCTCACAATAGAGATTTTGTATGGTAAGAAAAAATAGGATCCAACATTCAAGAATAAAACGAGGACGCTCTAAAAAAATAATAGCAAGCAAAAAAGGTACGGTTCCCCGTAAAGAAGTATATAAAAGCTTGCCTATTCGCACCATTGGTTCTGTTATTCAGCTTATTAAGTTTTTTCTGAAATTAATACTTAGCTTTATTCTTGGCTGGATCGTTAGAGGAGCCGTCATAATAGCTCTGATCGTTTCAATTACAGTACTCTATTACAAAATTAATTTGCCACCACTTAGCGAAATGCTCGATGCACGAGCCAAAGGCTCAGTCATATTGCTTGATAAAAATAAAGAAAACTTTGCTTGGAGAGGAGAACAATTCGGTGAAATTGCTCAAGCTAATAAAATTTCTATACATTTAAAAAACGCTATACTGGCAGTAGAAGATAAGCGATTTTACAGACATTTTGGAATAAGTCCTAGAGGAATAGCCGGTGCTATAAGGATTAATTTAAATGAAGGAAGAGGAGCCCTAACGGGTCATGGAGGCTCAACGATAACTCAGCAAACAGCCAAACTATTATGCCTCGGCATCCCATATAAAGCCAACAACTGGGACTCCGAAGCACAATATGAGGCAAACTGCCGACAAAGTTCTTTGTGGCGCAAAGTTAAAGAAGCTCTTTTCGCTATTGCATTAGAATTAGAATTTACCAAAGATGAAATATTAACTTTATATTTAAATAGGGTTTTCCTTGGTGCAGGTTCAAGAGGGTTTCAAGCCGCATCCCAGCGCTATTTTAATAAGTCGGCGACATCCCTAAACCCAGCAGAAGCAGCGATGCTTGCCGGTCTGTTAGTAGCACCCAGCCGTTATGCACCAACCAATAACTTGGAAAAATCTCAGAACAGAGCTAATGTCATATTAGGTTTAATGGAGCAGCAAGGCTTTCTTAGTGCAAAGTCGGCACAACACTTTAGAGAAAACCCGGCTAAACTCTCAACCAAAGCTTCCCAAAAGGCTGGTGGACATTTTGCAGATTGGGTAATGCAGTCTGCGCCTCACTTTTTTACAAGTAAGACTACTGAGGATGTCACGATTGAGACAACTTTCGATCCAAAAATTCAACAGGCTGCCGAAGACGTTTTAGAAAATATTTTCAGAGAGAAAGTAGATACCAAATCTAAAGCTCAAGCAGCTATCGTTATCATGTCACCAAACGGTGCCGTAAGAGCAATGGTTGGTGGACGTAAGCTTCATGTTGCGGGGACTTTTAATAGGTCAACACAAGCCCTCCGTCAGCCGGGTTCGGCGTTTAAGCCACTCGTATATGCTACTGCCCTTGAGCAAGGATACAAACCCAACGACTTAATTAGGGACGAAGCTATTACGATCGAAATACCAGGCTCAGGCACCTGGACCCCCCAAAACTACGAAAAAAAGTTTAATGGCCTTGTTTCTTTAACCAACGCTCTTTCGCAATCTTTAAACATACCTGCTGTTAAGTTAGCACAGAAAATTGGACTGAATAACATCGGACAAATTTCGATGGACATGGGAATTTATCAAAAATTTTCAACTAATCCAGCAATTGCACTTGGGGTGTCTGAAACTACTCTGTTGGAACTAACGAGTGCATATGCAACTTTTTTAAACGATGGAATTAAAGTTTTACCATATGGTTTGGAAAAACTTAGTTTAGAAACTGGGGGTAGTTTTTCGAATAAAAGTCTATCATCGGACACCAACCGTATTTTAAGGTCAGAAACGGCACACAACATTGTATATATGCTTGAAAAGGCTGTATCAAATGGCACCGGCAAAAAGGCAAAATTTTCAAATTGGGAAATTGCTGGGAAAACAGGAACAACTCAGGATGCGCGGGACGCATGGTTTATCGGATTTACGTCTGAATACATCGCCGGTGTTTGGATGGGTTATGACAACAATGAACCGCTTATTGGAGTTACCGGTGGAGGTCTGCCAGCAGAAATCTGGTCATTAATTATGAATAAAATTCATGCTGATATTAAAGCTCAACCCTTACCAAAGAACAAAAGAAAACTCGCCCTTTTTCCAAATATCATCGACTCTGAGTACCAACCACAAATAAGGCAACAAGGAGCAGGCTTCATTGACAAATTATTACTGACTATTTTTGGTGAGGAATAGTAGCTAAAGAGCTTTAAGTTCCCTTATTAGAGCGTCTATCTTTCCTGAATTTCTATCTAAAAGCGCTCCGATTTCCTGGCGCTCTACCAACAGCATATTAACTCCCTCAATAATAAGATTGAAGACAAGCGGCTGACCACTTTGCTCAGATACTAGGAAGTCAACCTCAAAAGGTGCATAAGCAGGCATGTGAGCAATCGTATTCACGGAATAATACTTTTTTACCTTTGCTACTTTTACGATTTCTATTCTACCTCCGATGAATTCTCTAAAACGTCTACCATACTTAGTAGCAAAGTAACCTGAGAAAGCTTTGGTATAATCCTTTAGCTGAGTAGCAGAGGCAGTTCTGGCATCACGACCTAGAGCATATTTTGCAATTGTGGGTACATCTGCATATTCATTGAAAACTCCTTCGAACGATTTCAACATCTGTTCTTCAGTATTACCTGAGTTTATTATTTGATTAATTTCATGGACCGCTAAGTAAACAATTTGGGTTGCTGCATCCTTTTCGGACGCAACCATGAGTTTGGGCCAAAAAACCGCGCCAAGAGATGACGCTAAAAATAAACGGCGACTGTTGATGACAGTCATATACTTACTCGCATACTTAGTTATATGGATCTATATAGTGCTCAGCTTTGTTGGTTCCAAGTTCGTATCTTCTATTCTGCAGGAAAAACAACCGTGACTGAGCATAACTGTCAGCACTTTCATAAAGAATACTATCAATACTCTCCCTAAATTGCGAACGGGCAGACAAACCAAAAGCCACAGACGTAGCAGTTGCAACACTTTTGGCCCCTACTCCAATTAGGCTTACTGGATCCAAAACTAAGTCAACTACCTTTCCAATACCATCGCGCTGATTGGATGGACCTAACACTAATATTTCTAAATAGGGGCCCTCTCTGAAGCCCCATTTAGCCATAGTTTCCCCAAAATCAGTTTTCTCGCTTGTTAGTCCTAACTGAGAGCTAAAGTCATATATGCCTCCAACGCCAAGCGTGGAATTTACTAAAAATTTCATAGATGACTTTGAAGCGTTCTTCAATTCGCCCTGTAGGATATAGTTCATGCTATAACGTGGCAAAGAAAAATTCATGGACATATTGTTTGCGACGGACTGTAGTTTAATGGGAGTAATATCACCATATACTATTGCCATTGGTCGTATGATATTTTTATCTATCGACTTGTTTATCTCATGAGCTTGTCTGTTCGATGCTTCAAAAGGGTCTGATATGCCATCCTCTAGAGGAACTCGGCACGCGCTCAAAACGACAAAAATAACAATTAGCAGAAAATTCCTCAAAACAAATCAATTCCCAGATCAAACATAATACAACTAACGGTAATACTTTATAGCATAACGTACGGACCGCAAACACCCAATAACATTTGATTAGATCTTAAAAAGTCTGTTTACCACGTCAATCAGATTGGTGAGCTATATACAATAAAAAGCTTTCGTTCGTTTTCTGATAAGCTGCCATTGTTGTCTGTAAGTAAATATCATAACTTATTGTTAATATAAGGAGCACAAATCATGATGCAAAATGTTGAACAAAACCTTAAAAGTCTTGGGATAGAGCTTCCAACTGCTCCAAGCCCAGCAGCCAACTATGTACCATTTGTTAAGGTAGGGCAATTTTTATACGTTTCTGGACAAATTTCACAAGATGAGAATGGATTAATAACAGGAAAATTGGGTGAAAATATGAATGTCGAACAGGGCGCGAATGCCGCAAAACACTGCGCCCTATCATTACTTGCACAGGTTAAAGCTGCGTGCGAGGGTGATTTTACTAGATTGGTACGAGTTGTAAAATTGACTGGTTTTGTTAACTCAACTGCTGATTTCACAGAACAACCTCAAGTTGTAAATGGAGCTTCTAATATCCTCGTAGACATTCTAGGGGATCTGGGCAAACACTCACGTTCTGCTGTTTCAGCTGCATCGTTACCACTTGGTGTGGCAGTTGAGATAGAGGGAATCTTTGAGATAAACTGAACTTGACTAAGGTAAGTTTGCGATATCTATTGTCAGTCTCATTTAATGACATAACTTTTCGATATAATAAAAATTCGTATAAATAAAACGTTAAGTCTATGCCGAAATCTGAAATAACTATCAAGATTGTCGAGACACTTCTTTCAGTTAATGAAAATGACTGGGATGCTTGCGCAGAATCTGAAGAAATAGATGGCAGCCGTCCGGTTGATCCTTTTACAACTTATAGGTTTTTAAGGGCTCTAGAAGACAGTGGATCTGTAGGTAATTCAAGTGGTTGGCACCCTTACTACATACTTGCTTTTAGAGAAAATGAATTAATAGGCTGTGCCCCAATGTATATTAAAACACATTCGCAAGGCGAATATATTTTTGATCATGCATGGGCAAACGCTTATGAGCGCGCCGGAGGAAAATATTATCCTAAAATTCAGGTGGCCGTTCCGTTTACTCCAGTGCCAGGAAAGCGCTTACTCGCAAAAAAAGAAAATCAAGAACAGGCTTTTCCCATACTTATGGAGGGCATAAAAAACTTTGCATCAAAAAATAGACTTTCTTCTGCTCACATAACTTTTTGTAGTTTCGATGAGTTTAAGAAAGGTGAAAGTTTAGGCTATCTCAAACGTACGAGCAGTCAATTCCACTGGAAAAATGATAATTATAAAAACTTTCAAGATTTCCTGAACGCACTCTCGTCCCGTAAAAGAAAAAACATAAAAAAAGAACGCGAGAAAGCTAGAAACTTTGGAGGAAAGATCGTTCGGTATTCCGGTAATGAAATTACTGGAAAACACTGGGATGCATTTTGGGATTTTTATCAGGATACAGGTAGGAGAAAATGGGGCCAACCTTATTTAACAAGAAGTTTTTTTGATATTGCTGGCGAAAAAATGTCGAATGAGCTGCTGTTGGTCTTAGCTGAAATTGATGGAAACCCGATCGCAGGGGCTTTGAATTTTATTGGTATGGATGCATTGTACGGCAGGTATTGGGGATGCACCGAAAATTACTCTAATTTGCATTTTGAAATTTGCTATTATCAAGCAATTGAGTATGCGATTGAAAACCGCCTATCGCGGGTTGAAGCGGGTGCACAAGGAGACCATAAGTTAGCCAGAGGATATCTGCCAAGTCATACATATTCGCTACACTGGATAAACGATAGAGGCTTTTCTAAAGCCGTTGCACAGTATTTGGATGAGGAACGTCGCGCTGTTGGCAGAGAAATGGAAATACTGAGTGATTACGGTCCTTTTAAGGATTTAAATTTGGAGGAAAGAAAATGAATAAACTCACGGCTTCCGATAGAGAAACTAAATTGAAGGAATTTTTTGAAAGTGGATGGAAACTGGACAAAAATAGAGATGCAATTAGCAAAGAGTTCCAGTTTAAAAACTTTATCGAGGCGTTTTCTTGGATGACAAAAATTGCCTTTTGGGCTGAAAAAATAAATCACCACCCTGAGTGGTTTAATGTTTATCGGACAGTAAAAGTGGTTTTAACCACGCATGACGTTCAAGGTTTAAGTAGCTTAGATCTAGAGCTGGCTGCAAAAATGGATAGCGAAGCTGCCTAGAGCAAGTCTAATAATGCTTTCCCACCGCTTATATCGCATGTAGATCTAGCCGTTTCAGGCAGAAAAATTTTAACAAACCCATCTTCTGCAAGCATAGCATAGCGCTTCGAGCGAGCTAAAAAACCAACACCAGGAGCGTCAAACTCCATGCCCACTGCCTTTGTAAATTCGCTAAGTGGATCACCCAACATCGTAATCCCTGCGGCCGTAGCACCAGTAATATCTCCCCAAGCTGAAACTACATGTGGATCGTTAACACTAATGCAAAGTATTTCATCTATGCCCTTTGAAGTAAATTTATCGGCAGTCTCGATAATAGATGGTAGATGAGCTATCGAACAAGTCGGGGTGAAAGCTCCCGGCATAGCAAAGATCGCAAGTTTCCGGTTAGTATATAAAGATGAAAGTTTTATTGTTTCCGGCCCATTTCCACCAATTTTATACAGCGTACTGTCTGGCAGCTTGTGATCTATCTCGATTGACATAATCCATCCTGTTTAGTTTAAAGTTTCTCAAAAGATATATAGTTCGAATGTTACCCTTTACGATCAAAAGGTGCTCCATGTCAAAAGTTGTTATTGTTGGCGCAGGCCAAGCAGGTTCTGAAGCAGCCACACATCTCCGCGGCCAAGGTTTCGATGGAGAAATAACACTCATAGGAGCAGAGAATGTTCTTCCATATCAACGCCCACCATTATCAAAAAAATATGTTATCAGTGATATGAGAAAAGAAAGATTATACTTAAAACCAGAATCTTTTTACCATGAAAATCAGATTAAACTTAGGCTTGGGCTTAAGGTAAAAAAAATAAATCGGAATAAAAAACGGATAGAAACAGATAGCGTTACTTACGACTATGATCAATTAATTCTGACAACTGGCTCAGTACCCAATCAGTTACCAGGAAACTTTGGGGAAAACTCATCTGGGATATACTACATACGAAATCTTGATGATGCAGACAAACTCAAAGAGATATTTGAACCAGGTAAGACTGCCTTAATATTGGGAGGTGGTTATATTGGCTTGGAGGGGGCAGCAGTAGCTAGATTGAAGGGTTTAAACGTAATAGTCGTTGAGAAAAGTAAAAGAATTTTAAACCGAGTTGCATGCGAGCAAACTTCAAATTTTTTTCGAAAACTTCACCAAGACAATAATGTAAAAATTGTAGAAGGCTACGGTGTAGACCGTTTCACCCATCAGAATGGGAAAATTAATGGTGTGTTCATAGAGGACGGCTCTTTTTACGCGGTTGATATAGTTATAGCTGGTATAGGCATTTCACCATGCACCAAATTGGCTGAAGATGCTGGCCTAGAGATTGCAAACGGGATTAAAACTAATAAAAAGGGACAAACTTCAGACCCGTGTATTTGGGCTGCTGGCGACTGTAGTGCTTTTCCATTCGGCGATGAATACATACGCCTAGAAAGTGTGCAAAATGCAATAGACCAATCTCAACTCATTGCTAAAAATATTCTTGGAGCGAATCTGGATTATAAACCAATACCTTGGTTTTGGTCTGATCAGTATGATGTGAAATTGCAGATTGCGGGTCTTAACAACGGGCACAATAAAATAGTTTCACGCATCAATAAAGACGCTGTCTCTATGTCAAACTGGTACTATAAAGATGATACTTTTCTTGCAGTTGATGCTATTAATGATAGTCGGGCTTATATGGTAGGCAAACGTTTACTAGAAGCAGGAAAATCACCCAACAAATTAAAGTTACAAAATCCAGAAATAGATCTAAAAGAATTTTTAACTCAATGAGAGTGATCGGTGGTAGTTTGAAAGGCAGGCGCTTGAGTACAATCAAGACCGATGGAAACATGAGCACTCTTCGCCCCACGACTGACCGTATTAAAGAGAGCTTATTTAACATACTTTTCGGAGGAAAGTTTGACATTAAAATAGAGCATACGCGCGTTCTAGATATTTTTGCGGGTACTGGAGCTCTGGGAGTTGAGGCAATTTCACGAGGGGCTAAAACATGCACTTTTATAGAAAAAAATAAAGCCTGTGCGCAAACATTAAAAGCAAATATTGACCTCTGTAGTATTGAAGATAAAACAAAAATCACGATATGTGATGCAACAAAAATACCCCTGAATTCTGATCAACCTTACGACCTAGTTTTTTTAGACCCTCCCTACCGAAAGTCACTTGGAGAGGTAGCTATAAAATCAGCATTAGACTCTAATTGGATTAGTAAGAATGCTCTTATAATTTTAGAAGAGGGAGAACAAAAGAACTCTCTCGAAGGCTTTAGATTGGAAGACATAAGAAGATACAGTGATACAATATTACACTTCTTCAAGAGAGTTCCAAATTAGAAATAGGTAGGATGAAATTTATTTTCAGGTGATAAAGTAAAAATTTCTGCACCATCCTTAGTTACACCAATTGCGTGTTCAAATTGAGCCGATAAAGATTTATCGCGTGTTACTGCAGTCCACTCGTCTGAAAGAACTTTAGTTTCAGGCCGCCCCAAATTCACCATAGGCTCGATTGTAAAGAACATGCCTTCTTCGATACGAGGACCAGTGCCCTCTCTGCCATAATGCAAAACGTTTGGCGGACTGTGGAAAACTCGCCCTAGACCGTGGCCACAAAAATCCCGCACGACTGACATTCTGTTTGCTTCTACATATGTTTGGATAGCATGACCAATGTCACCAAAAGTTTTGCCTGGTTTGACCGCGTCTATACCTTTGAATAGCGCATCGTGTGTGACCTGAATCAATCTTTCTGCTTTTCGAGAGGGCTGGCCCGCAACATACATTCTAGATGTATCACCATACCAGCCATCTTTTATGACTGTAACATCAATATTTAAGATGTCTCCTTCTTTCAGTATTTTGTCACTTGGAATGCCGTGGCAAACAACATGGTTTACACTAATACAACTTGCATGCTGGTAGCCCCTATATCCAATTGTACCTGACTCGACATTTTTATCTCTAATCAATTCTTCAATAATCGCATCAATTTTCCCTGTAGTTTGTCCAGGAAAAACTGAAGTCACAATTTCATCGAGAATTTCGGCAGCAACACGGCCAGCAGCATGCATTCCGTCAAAATCTTTTCTGGGATATAAATCTATCCCATCTTTTGACTTGAGCTGCCCCTTTGTTAAATTCAAATAATCACCCTTTATCATGCTATAATTTATTGGTTCAAAAGCTAGAATTATCTATTAACTCAAGCTTATATCCCAGTTCTATCCCATTAGAAAGAAAGTTTACTCTGTAAGAAACAAATTCTACTCCACTATTTTTGGACAATATAGTTTCGTTTAAGTAAGTTTGATCCAAATCATCCGCAATTTTAAAGTAATTGCAATCTGATCTCTGAACCAAATAAAGAACTATGGCTCTAGTATTGGGACTAACCGTCTTTGATAGTTCTTTTAAATGTTTAGCGCCTCTTGAAGTAACCGTATCTGGAAATTCAGCAATTTTTTCTTGCCTGCATAGTGTGACGCTTTTTACTTCAAGATAGCAAGTTTTGGATCCATTACTAAGTAGAAAATCTACTCGAGAATTAGCTCCATATTTTTGTTCGCGCAATATTATATCATAATCCAAAACTTCTAAAATTTTACGTTGTAAAAGAGCCTCGTAAACAATTTTATTAGCAATACTGGTATCTACACCAGTGAAATGGCCATTTTCATGGTCAACCAGCTTCCAACTGTATTTTAGCTTTTTTCGGGGATCTTCATTTGGCTCGAGCCAAACTTTTACTCCATGTTTTGCGAGGCCAAGCATACTACCGGTATTTGGGCAGTGAGCAGTAACAATCCGTCCGTTTGACATTTCTACATCAGCAAAAAAACGTTTGTATCTTTTTACTAATCGGCCAGAAACTAAATTTGATTGAAACTGCATTTTTTTTAACTATACAACTTTAAACTGCAAAGGACCATTGATGTTAAATCCCACTGCCGCGATTCTTATCATAGGAGACGAGATACTCTCGGGAAGGACACGAGATTCTAACATGCACTACCTTTCTTGTGAATTAACAAAAATTGGTATTGATTTACAAGAAGCACGATTTATTCCAGATAACGCGACAAAAATTATCGATGATGTGAGATGTTTAAGTTCTAAATATGACTATGTTTTTACATCAGGCGGTATAGGACCCACACACGATGATATCACAGCAGATTGTATTGCTGCCGCTTTTGAAACGGAAATAAGTATCCGAGAAGACGCATTTAAGCTGTTAGAAAACTATTATTCAGGGCAGAATATTGATTTTAATAGTGCAAGGCAACGAATGGCCCGTATACCAAATGGTGCTAAACTTATTGACAACCCTATTTCAGTTGCCCCCGGTTTTCATTTAAATAACGTTTTTGTCATGGCCGGTGTGCCGAACATATTTCAATCAATGGTGCAGAGTATTCTTCCATTACTATTGAATGGTAAACCAGTTTTGAGCAAATCTTTACGAATACCACGCGGGGAGGGCGAGATTGCTGTCGAACTTAAAAAAATTGCCTCTGACCATAAAAGTGTTTCCATAGGCTCGTATCCTTACAATAATAAAGGAAACTTTGGTACTAATATCGTAGTTAGGGGTATCAACAACGAAGAATTAGACATAGTAGCAGAAAAGTTGAAGTCAAAACTGCTATGAAATTGAATAATAGCTCCCCTATTTTCGAAGTAATTGACCTCACATGGCCAGCTGAAGAACTCCATGAACTTTCAAAATGGAAATTGCGTAAAAGCTTAAAGGGTGGAAAACGCGTTTCGGCCGCCACTTCGAATGAAACGCCTGCTATCTCCGATATAGAATTCGCCGAAGATAAAATGACAAGTTGGCGCCAAGAAAAACTATTTATGATAAGGCCAGATCAGAGCAATCTTGACGAAGCACTTAAAAACCGTGGCTATCGCTTTATTGATCCAACAAATATTTGGAGCATTTCCTCAAAAACATTATCATTACAGCAAGTCCCACCAGTGACAGCTTTCTCAATATATCCTCCGCTAGCAATTCAAAGAGAGCTATGGATGGCTAACGGTATTGACACCTCAAGAATGGAAATAATGGATCGAGTTAAAACACCTAAAACAACAATATTTGGTCGCATTAGTGCAAAGCCAGCCGCGTCTGCATTTGCAGCAGTTGGACATAAAACCGCAATGGTACATGCTTTGGTAGTAGATCTTAAATGCCAACGGCAAGGTATGGGGAAATTTGTAATGCAAAAAGTAGGCGATTGGGCTTACCACATGGGTACTGAAAACGTAGTAGCGTTATGTACAAAGGAAAATCAGCCAGCTAATTGTTTTTACAAAAGCCTTGGAATGCATTTGATTGGAGGATACCATTATAGACTATTGAAAACTTGAAAAATTTGATTTTAGATTGATAGAGCTAGTCTGGTGCCCTGATCTATCGCACGCTTCGCATCCAATTCGCCAGCATTTTTAGCGCCGCCGATTAAATAACAGTCGAAACCAGAGCTCTTAAGATCATCATAAAGTTCTGAGTTAGATACCTGACCCGCACACAAAACAATCGTATCAACTTCTAGCAACTCCGGCATTGCTTCTCCATTTTCACGAGAAATATACAGCCCTTTTTCACTTATTTTGTGATATGTTACACCAGAGATCATTTCTACTCCTTTCATTTTCAGAGCTGTCCGGTGTATCCATCCTGTAGTCTTACCAAGATTCTTACCCATTTTTTGTGCTTTTCTTTGCAGTAGGTAAACTTTTCTTTGCACGGGTTTTGGGGACCTATCCTTGTCTAAAAGACCACCCCTGTATATCTCAGGGTCACCAATGCCCCATTCAGTCATCCATTCTGGCAACGGCTGAAAGTTTCCAGCTTTGCGATTTTCACTAGATAAGAACTCTGCCACATCAAATCCAATACCTCCTGCTCCGACAATCGCAATTCTAGAACCTATGTCTGCCCCTCCTTTTAAAATATCTTTGTAATAATAAACGTGTTGGTGATCGAGACCATTAATACTGGGTTCGCGTGGATGAACACCCGTTGCGATTATGACCGTATCGAAATCTTCTAATTCTTTCTTTTCTACATCATAATTTAGTTTTATTTCTATTTTAGGAAGCGCTTTTATCATATTGTTATACCAGGTCACCAAACCCCAAAATTCCTCTTTTCCAGGAATCTTTTTCGCCAAGTTGAGTTGGCCTCCTAATTTGTCTTCTTTTTCAAAAACTGTAACTTTATGACCGATTTGAGCAGCAGTTATCGCAGCAGACAAGCCTGCTGGGCCTCCGCCAACAATGCCAATATTCTTTGAATCCGACACTATTTTGAGCTCTAATTCTCGTTCAAAACATGCTCTCGGGTTAACCAGGCACGAACTAATTTGTCCTTTGAAGGTGTGATCAAGACATGCTTGGTTACAAGCTATGCAAGGCGCTATTAACTGACTCTTTTCTAGACTTGCTTTGTTTACGAACTCCGGATCAGCTAAAAATGGCCGAGCCATACTTACCATATCAGCACATTTTGATTTTAATACTTCTTCTACTTTTTCTGGAGTATTAATCCTATTCGACGTAATCAATGGTATATCAATTTTTCCCATTAATTTTTTTGTAACCCAAGTAAATGCTGCTGGGGGTACCGACGTGGCAATAGTTGGAATTCGAGCTTCGTGCCATCCTATGCCAGTGTTTATGATGTTAACACCTTCCATCTCGAGTTTTTTTGCCAAAATCACAACTTCTTCGTGCGATGAACCATTTGGAATTAAGTCAATCATTGAAAGACGGAATATTAATAAAAAGTTTTCTCCAACTTCAGACCTGATTTTCTTCACAATTTGTAAGGGTAAACGCATTCTGTTTTCATAAGATCCACCCCATAAGTCATCTCGTTTATTGGTATGTTTAACCAAAAACTGGTTAATGAAATAACCCTCAGACCCCATTATCTCAATGCCATCGTAACCAGCGGATTTAGCTAAACGAGCACATTTCACAAAATCAGCAATTTGTTTCTCTATATCCTCCCCATCCAAAGCATTTGGGACGAAAGGTGAAATGGGAGATTTAATTGCAGACGGGGCTACGCAATCTGGACTATAAGCATATCTTCCCGCATGCAAGATTTGCATGGCTATTCTGCCACCATTTTTATGAACAGCATCGGTTACAATTTTGTGATTATCAGCATCTTCCTCGTTCAACATGGCAGCTGCACCTTTGAATACTGCGCCCTCCTTATTTGGGGCAATACCTCCAGTAATAATGAGCCCAACACCGCCTTTAGCCCGTTCTGAATAAAAGTCAGCTATCCTATCCCAATCCTTTGTTTCCTCCAAATTGGTATGCATCGAACCCATAATCACTCTATTTTTTAAGGTCACAAAACCAAAATCAATGGGCCTGAACATGTTGGGGTATTTATCACTCATAGAAACTCCTTCAATTTCAGAAATAAGTTATCGAGACCACGTTGTCATGGGGTACGCTGCGTTAAGAACGGGAATTATGGACGCAACTTTGGGCGTATTTTTGACGTCACAAATTTACTTTTTTTATTTACTGGTCTCATTTTTGGCTTAACGGAGGTATTTGAGCTTTGATCGTCGATATTCAAATTTAAATCTGACACCTCAACGTTTAATAGATTATCCGGAGCACTGAAATTATCTATTGATGCACTTAGAATTTCCATCTGGTGAAGATCAGATACATTTTTCTTTCTGGGTGAGAAATATTGGGCTAAAACCACATAGCCTTTTTCGGCTTTTGCTGTGCGCCAAACAGTATCTTGCAAAGATTTTGCTGAAAACCGACTATTTTCAACTTTTACCAGATCAGAGCCATCCAAATAATCAGTTTTAATTATTTTCTGATTATTTGCTAAATATGAGCGTGTGATTTTTCCGTTCGCACCGGTTTCCATAGGTGCAAAGCTTATACTGACCATACCGCGACCCTTAGTCATCTCGCAGGACGTGTAAATCACGCTCCCAGTATAAGAGTTATTTTTTAGAGGGCCAATGCAATATCCTTCCGGTGCAAGGCCAACTGCACCATTTTTAAACTTTACTACATTTTTGCTGTAAGGCACCTCAACTGGTTTTGGGAAAAAAGAACCGAGCCCACTGCACGACGTTATAAACAAACAAGCTATAAAAAGTTGGACTTTAGAAATATTGATAATCATATAAATTTCGCTGGTGTTATAACTTTTGGAATCAACTATTGCTTAGAAAAAAGTCTAATTTGTTTAACTTCAAACACTTTATCAATCCTTTTCTAACATTGGAATTGATATCAAAAAAAAGTTTAGTGTCGTTGTTTATTTGCTCTGATAAGAATCGAACCGATTGCATTTTAAGATCCAACATTTTATTAAGTTATACGAACACTCTGTGATTAGGAATGTGAAATGAATTGGATATCAAATTACGTCCGACCCCGCATAAATTCTATCTTTTCTCGTCGCGAAGTGCCGGAAAATCTTTGGTCAAAATGCGATGAATGCGGAACAATGCTCTTTCACAGAGAATTGCAGGATAACTTAAATGTCTGTATCGAGTGTGGTCATCATATGCCAATTACCCCTCGCGAACGTTTCAAAAATCTGTTTGATGGGGGTGTTTTTGTTGAAATAAATGTACCAAAGCCTATTAGCGATCCATTACAATTTAAAGATCAAAAAAAATATCCAGATCGGATGAAAGCGGCGCAGAAAAAGAGTGCCGAGCAAGAGGCTATGTTAGTTGCAGAAGGTGAAATTGGCAGAACTCCGATAGTGGCAGCAGCCCAAGATTTTTCGTTTATGGGAGGATCAATGGGCATGTATGTTGGTAATGCAATAATTACTGCGGCAGAACGAGCCGTTGAATTAAATCGCCCATTGGTTCTTTTCTCCGCAGCAGGGGGTGCTAGAATGCAGGAAGGAATTTTAAGCCTGATGCAGATGCCAAGAACCACTGTTGCAATTCAATTATTGAAAGAGGCTAACTTGCCGTACATTGTAATTCTTACACATCCCACAACGGGAGGAGTAACTGCATCATATGCAATGCTTGGCGACGTTCAGATTTCGGAGCCTAACGCGCTAATTTGTTTTGCGGGGCCGAGGGTAATAGAACAAACAATTCGAGAAAAACTACCAGAAGGTTTCCAAAGAGCTGAATATCTACTCGATCACGGAATGTTGGACCTGGTTACGCCGAGAACTAAAATAAGAAATGAATTAATTAAAATAATACGAATGCTGCTTGGTCTTAGTCCAGTAGTTGTTGGAGACTTACCAAAGCCTCCGCCAGATAACTCATCGGAAGAAGCCAAAGAAAACTCTAAATGACATCCAAAAGCTCTGACAAGATCCTAAAAAGAATGATGGATCTTCACCCAAAGGTTATTGACTTAACCTTAGATAGAGTTTTCGGCTTACTCGAGGCTCTTAATAGCCCTCACAAAAAACTTCCAGCTGTCGTTCATATTGCAGGGACAAATGGGAAGGGTAGTACCTTATCAATGATCCGTGCAGGTTTAGAAAGCTCTGGCAGATCTGTACATACATATACTTCACCACACTTAATACGCTTTAACGAGCGGATTAGGTTAGCAAGTAAATTAATAACAGAAACTGAATTATCCCAACTTTTGGATGAATGCTACAAAGCAAATGCTGGCAAAGAAATTACTTATTTTGAAATTACTACCTGTGCAGCGATGCTAGCAATGAGCCGAAAAAATGCAGATTATACACTTTTGGAGGTAGGGCTTGGAGGACGTTTGGATGCAACTAATGTGGTTGAGAAACCTGCTATAGCAGTCATTACACCAATATCTTTTGACCACGAACAGTTTCTTGGTAATTCTATAGAAAAGATAGCATCCGAAAAGGCTGGGATAATTAAAAGAAATACTCCAGTCGTTATCAGTTTACAAGATGATCAAGCCTCAAAGATTATCGAAGATAGAGCGTTAGAATTAAACGCTCCTATTTATTCGTATGGAAAAGACTGGCTGGCTTGGGAAGAAAGAGGCCGATTAATCTATCAAGATAGCCAGGGGCTATTAGACCTACCCTATCCAAATTTAGCGGGTGGTCATCAAATAATTAACGCTGGCTGTGCGCTTCAAACGTTAAGGCTGCTAGATAATGGACAAATAAAAAACTTTGACAGTGTAACAACCAACGCAAGCTGGCCAGCTAGAATGCAAAAACTTAAGGACGGAGTGCTTAACAAGTTGTATCCCTCAGCAGAAATATGGCTTGATGGGGGGCACAATCCCGCAGCAGGAGAGGCGATAGCTGCTCATTTATCAAAATTAAAGCCCCGTCCTACTTATGCGATCTGTGGGATGCTTAATACCAAAGACATAAAAGGCTTTATGAAACCTTTGGCCTCTCAAATTGATAAGTTATTTGGTATTTCAATTCCTGAGGAGAATAATACTTTACCCAGTCATGAGACATCACAAGAAGCAGAAAACGTTGGTATAGTATCTAAATCGTGTGACTCATTGGAGTCGGCATTAAACTTGATCAAGCAAAATACAGAAAATCCACGAATAATTATATGTGGATCTCTATACTTAGCAGGTCATGTACTTGCACTTCAGAAATATGAGATCAATTAACCGAATCACATACCTTGACTGATTCGTATACTTCATGTTTAATGATTCGCGTGGGTTAATGAAAAATGCCAATTTAGGTTTTACTACCAACAAAATAAAGGGATCAAATCCATAATAGTTAATTACTCTCCCAGGACGTAGGCATCATACAGGCAAATTATTTTTGGGAGAGTAATTCAACTTGCACTAAGCCAAGTTTTTGACTGCATCTCTCTCAAGCGACTAGCTGTTCGTCCGAATTCAAAGGAACCTTCACCTTCGGTATACAGCATTTCAGGTTCTGCAGCAGCGGAACATATGAATCTTATTTTTGATTCATAGGCAGCATCAATAAGCGTTACAAAACGCTTCGCTTCATTAAAATTTGAACGGCTGAGCTGGGGAATATTATCAATCATGAGAACTCTCACGGCATCAATAATTGCCAAATAATCGCCAGGGCCTAACATCTGTCCACAAATCTCAAAAAAATCAAACCTAGCAACACCATCTTTATAAAAAGGGAATCTTATTTCCCGACCTTTAAACGTGAGAGTAAACTCGTGACTAGAATTTCCCGTGAGACTGGACCAAAGTAAATCCATGTAGTCTTTGCTTTCTAAATTTAGAGGAGAGAAATAAACTTTATCACCAGCAATCAAGGTCTGCCGATAATCTTTAACACCAGAGACTTCGAAAACATCAAAGTTCGCCTCAATAAAGCTGATGAAGGGTATAAATAAATCTCTATTCAATCCATTTTTATATAAATCAATAGGGGGTCTATTGGACGTTATTACTACTGTAATGCCCCCCTTTATGAGAGCTTCAAATAACCTACCGACTATCATGGCATCAGCGATATCTTTGATTTGCAACTCGTCCAGTGCTAAAACATTTAACTCATCAGTAATTTTTTTTACTACAGGCACCAATGCGTCTTTTACTTTACTTTGTCGCGCTAAGTTCAGCGATGATTGAACTTCTTGCATAAAGGAGTGGAAATGCACCCGCCGAACCGCTACTTTAAGAGAGGCCACAAACATATCCATGATCATGGATTTCCCGCAGCCCACGCCACCCCAAACGTATATTCCTTTTGGTGTGACTGGAGACTTTGAAAACAAAAGTTTTCTTCTTTTTTTTTCAACTGAAATACGTAACGCATCAAACCTGGTTAAGAGCTCTTCCTGCGCCTTCTCTCTTTGGATTTTACCTAAGCTCACATTTCTTTTGTATGTATCAACAAGTGACTCCATTATTTGGGTTTACTTGAAGTAGTAATTATCGCAAGGGACAATTTATCAATTAAAACTATTTATACCTAGAAGTGTCGCTAGAAAGTTAAGCATGGTAGCCAAAAATTCGATATTTAACTCAGTATTAATCGTCGGTTGCGTTATAATACTTATAAGCTTCGCAATACGATCCTCTTTTGGCGTATTTCAGATACCGATTGCTGAAGAGTTCAATTGGCTTAGGTCTGAGTTCTCTCTAGCTATAGCCCTACAGAATCTTGCGTGGGGCATAGGTCAGCCGATCTTTAGTGCAATAGCAGAAAAAATTGGTGATCGTCGTGCGATAATTTTAGGAGGATTTACATACGCTTTTGGACTTCTTTTATCATCCGCAGCAGTGACCCCTCAGGCTCATCAGTTTTACGAAATTTTAGTTGGTTTCGGCGTTGCCGGCACCGGTTTTGGAGTAATCCTGGCAGTTGTCGGGCGCGCTAGTTCTGAGAAAAATAGATCTATGTCACTAGCAATTGCGACGGCTTCTGGAAGCGCTGGTCAAGTACTTGGTGCACCTATTGGAGAATTGCTTTTAAATTACATGCCATGGCAATCAGTTTTTCTGATATTTTCTATTACTATTTTATCAACCCTTCTTTTACTTCCTTTCATGCGAGTTTCTGTAGCGAATACCCCAAGAGATGTAACACAAAGTATGAGGGAACTGGTCGGAAAAGCAGTAGTGGACCCAAGTTACTCAATGATATTTCTAGGATTTTTTAGTTGTGGTTATCAATTAGGTTTTCTCACTGCACACTTTCCAGCTTTTGTTACCGAAATGTGCAACCCAATACTACCTACAACAGCAATATATAATTTAGGAATAACTTCTACCTCTGCGCTGGGTGCTATATCCATTTCGTTAATTGGACTGGCAAATATTGCGGGTACCCTTGGCGCTGGATACCTCGGCAAAACATATTCTAAAAAGTACCTTTTATCATCCATATACCTTGGTCGTACTATGGTCTGTACGGTATTTATATTAGCGCCGATCACACCGATATCAGTTGTGTTGTTTTCGCTCCTTATGGGTTCTTTGTGGCTTGCTACTGTTCCTCTAACAAGTGGGCTGATTGCTCAAATTTATGGCCTGCGTTACATGGGCACGCTTTATGGTATTGTATTTTTTTCACATCAACTTGGAGGCTTCATGGGAATATGGCTTGGAGGCAGACTATATGATGTTTATGGAAACTATAATCTTGTCTGGTGGATTGGGATAGCTGTTGGCGCATTTAGCGCTCTTGTACATTTGCCCATAAGAGAACAGCAGAAATCTTGGGTCTAGCAGTACAAATCAGCATAGACTAATATTATTTCAACTTTTTGGATATTTATTTTTTTCCCATGCAGTCAAAATATATTTGGCAACCATCAGATCCAAATGAGCGCCGCCACCATTTTTAAAAAATGTGATTTCATCATTTGATCTGCGTATAAAATTACCAAGTCCATAAAAATCTGCCAGAATATCTGCCCTGGAAATAACATTATTTTTCAATGGAATTTTTAATTCACCAATATGATCCAGGGTTGTATCATAACTATCAACAAATTTTGTACTTCGGCATAGCGCTAAATCATCAACTTCTCGCATGTCAGGTCTATAGGCACCAATAAGATCGAGATGCTGACCAGGTATAAGCCATTCCCCTTTGATAATTGGTTGTTTCGACATGGTAGCGCAAGTTATAATGTCAGCGCTTTTAACACCCGCCTCCAAGTTTTCTACAGCCACCGCATTACTTTTGTTTTTAACCATATACAATGCTCGTTCATGAGTACGGTTCCACACTAGAAAATTAGCCTTAGGAAAGGCCGCAGAGTAGGCATCAAAAAGGCTCTCTCCTACAGTCCCTGCCCCAACTATCAGAATATTTTTACTATCAGGTCGTGCCAAACGGAGCGCTGCTGTAATACTATCACCGGCTGTCTTCCATTTTGTAACAAGGTGAAAATCTAGAATTGCTTCTAGGACTCCAGTTTTGTCGGAAAACAAACTTACTGCACCATTTACTTTTGGCATCGAATGCATTGAGTTTTTGGGAAAGATTGTGGCGGACTTAACAGCTAATCCCAGCCCATCAATCCATGCAGAACGAGATAAAAGAGTATCCTCCTCTCTATAGATAAAAGTATCTTGAACTTGCGCCTTGGGCATTTGATGCCCACTCTCAATTGCGTGAACAAGTTCAAGCCAATCTAATAAAGCATTGCCCTCGTCATAATTAATATATTCTACATCCATAGCGCTCACCGATCACGACTAACTTCAGTTTCCAAAGAGTGCCTTTGCATGAAAATTCATATGCTCTTCCATAAACGTCGCTATAAAGTAATAGCTGTGATCGTACCCATTATTCATCCGAAAAATAGCATTCATTTTTCTCTCTTTTAAAACTTTGGAAAGACTGTCTATTAACAATAGATCGATATACTCATCGTTAGATCCTGTATCAACTAAAATAGGGCCAGAAAAATTTGTTTGCTGCGCGACGACACTCGCGTCGTAGTTTTCCCATAAGTTTTTATCGCTTCCTAAATAGGCAGAAAATTGCTTGCGACCCCAATCTGACTCCATTGGATTACAAATTGGAGCAAACGCTGATACCGATCTAAATTTAATATTCATTTGAAAAGCGAGTAACAATGCGCCATGCCCGCCCATTGAATGACCCATCACAGACTGCCTCGAAATATCAACATTAAAGTTTTTTTCTATCACACTGGGTAACTCTGAAATAAGATAATCCCACATCTGATAATTTTCTTTCCACGGCGATTGAGTAGCATTAAGATAGAAACCAGCCCCCTGCCCGAGATCATATGAATCATCATCCGGAATATTCTTTCCTCGCGGAGAAGTATCTGGAAAAACTACTGCAATTTTATGAAGTTGCGCAAATTTTTGCATTCCTGCCTTAAGCATCGCATTCTCGTGGGTGCAGGTTAAACCCGATAAAAACCATAAAACCGGTATTTGCGTATTTCTAGGTGCATTAGGCGTAAACACTGCAAAATTCATACTGCACTTCAACGCTGTTGATTTATGTTTATATACGCCTTGTACTCCGTCGAACATCTTATTTTCTGAAACAATATCCATAACTTTTGTTGTCGAGACTCACTTTCGTTAAATATACATTCTAATCTACTAATCAGCTTATTTAAGTCATAACTACAGAACCAGCGCAATTGTAAACGTAACAGTTAGTGCACTAAAAAGTGTAGAAAGTAATATAGCCGCAGATATACGCTCAGGATCTATTTTATAATGTTGAGCCAACATAAAGGTGTTACCTGCAACTGGCAAAGAGGCCGTTATAACCATTACAGCCGCTGCATATGGCTCAATGTAAAATAGATAGAATGCCATAATACCAACCAAAAACGGATGGGCAAATAATTTGAGAAAGCTCAACCAGAATGCAGATGTTGGATCATCTACTTTTCGAAAAGATAGTGACGCACCAATTGCAAATAATGCACCTGGAGTGGCTGCCTGTCCTAAAATTACCAAAAAATCACTAAAAAATTTTGGTGTTTGAAAATCTAAATAACCCCAGACGAGTCCCAAAGAAAAAGACACAATCATTGGATTTTGAAATAGTCCTTTAATAATAGGTTTTAATAATCCTATTCCCCATTTTCTGTCCCGGGATACCATTATTAAAACAACTATAAGTGTGCCAAAGATTGCGAAATCTGTTGCTAGGATCATCATAACATAGCCAACTGACTGCGGGCCAACTAAGGTGGCCAAGAGAGGGATACCTAAAAACCCAGTATTTCCAATTGTTGCTATTTGAGCATCAAAAACTGACGTTTCAAACTTATTGCCTGAAAAATAACTTACCGAGATTGCAAAAAGATAAAGAAATAAAGTTGCAACCACATAACATCCAACAAATTTCAAATCGAAAATTTTATTAATCTCAAGCTGTGCTGAAAATCGAAAAAGCATCGCAGATAAGGCAAAATAAAAAACAAATTTTGTTATTGCATCCGTTCCACGTTTGCCCAAAAACTTATATTTTCCAGAAAAATAACCGATGGCTACTATTAAAAAAAAAGGTGCCGTTTGTAAGAAAATGCTGATCATATAGAAGGGTTAGCAGCTAATTTAGAGTGGTCAACCAAAATTAGAAAATGTTTCAAGTTGATGCATAAATTATTGCTTTAGTCCTCGACTACCTAATCAAAATGTGCGCGAATTACTAGTAATTAGTAAGTTTACAAAAACTTGCAAAATGATAGGCTCCCATAATGAGTAAAGAAAAAATAAATAAGGGACGGAAATATCAACAAGTTATTTCAGGCGCTCGATCTATTTTTTTGAGCGAGGGTTTTGAAGCTGCAAATATGGATGTAATTGCACAAACCGCAAAAGTAAGTAAGGCCACTCTTTATAGTTACTTTCCGGACAAACAGAGCTTATTTATTGAGGTCGCTAAGTCAGAGTGTGAAAGCCAAGCTGACAATGCGCTCAAAATAATTGATCAAACACAAAGTGTTGATAAGGTTTTACATCAAGCAGCAGCTTATACAATTAACTGGCTGGTTTCAGATATAGCACAACAAATTTTTCGAATTTGCGTTTCCGAAATCGAACGATTCCCAATTTTAGGGAAAAGTTTTTATGAAAATGGTCCCTTAATGGGCCAATCTAAGCTTATCGAGTATTTCAAATATGCAGAGCAACAAGGTTGTTTGAAAATAAGTGATCTATACCTGGCAGCAGATCAGTTTACGGAATTGTGTAAAGCCGACCTTTACACAAAAGCACTATTTGGAATCCAACAAAAATTTACAGATGCCGAGATTGATCGTGTTGCAGATGGAGTTGTGCAAGTTTTTTTGGCTAAATACGGACAGCACTAGTCTATAACTAATACACAACTACGGATCTAATGCTTTCTCCAGCATGCATCAAATCGAAACCTTTGTTAATTTCTTCAAGCCCAAAAGTGTGAGTAATCATCGGGTCGATCTCGATTTTTCCTTCCATATACCAGTCCACAATTTTTGGAACATCTGTGCGACCGCGTGCACCTCCAAAGGCTGTTCCTTTCCATACTCGACCTGTAACAAGCTGAAATGGGCGAGTAGAAATTTCCGCTCCCGCAGGGGCTACTCCAATTATTATACTTTCACCCCAACCTTTGTGAGCACTTTCCAACGCTGCTCGCATTACCTCAACATTACCAGTGGCATCAAACGTATAATCTGCACCACCTTTCGTTATATTTACTAAATGTTGAACCAGATCCCCAGAAACTTCGTTTGGATTCACATAATCCGTCATACCAAATTTTTTCGCCATTTTTGATTTTTGCGGGTTTAGGTCAACTCCCACAATTTGATCAGCACCTGCCAACCTAAGTCCTTGTATCACGTTAAGGCCAATGCCTCCCAACCCGAAAACAATGGTCCGACTTCCAATTTCAACTTTGGCTGTATTAATAACAGCACCAATTCCAGTCGTTACACCACAACCAATATAGCAAACTTTATCAAACGGTGCCTTTGAATTAATCTTAGCCAAAGCGATCTCAGGTAAAACGGTGAAATTAGAAAAGGTCGAGCAGCCCATGTAATGTAGAATTGGAGTACCATCCAACATACTAAACCGAGTGGTGCCGTCTGGCATTAAGCCTCGTCCTTGAGTTTCTCTAATGGCTTGACAAAGATTTGTTTTGGGATGGAGACAATATTCACACTGCCTACATTCTGGAGTATATAGCGGGATTACATGGTCTCCAACTTTTAGGTCAAAAACATCAGGACCAACTTCTACAACCACACCAGCTCCTTCATGTCCCAGGATAGCCGGAAACAGCCCTTCCGGGTCAGAACCAGATAAAGTAAATTCGTCCGTATGACATATGCCAGTAGCTTTTATCTCCACTAAAACTTCACCAGCCTTGGGCCCTTCAAGGTTGACGTCCATCACTTCCAGTGGTTTTCCAGCTTCTATTGCAACTGCAGCACGAGTTCTCATAATGTCCTCCCATTGTTATTAATATCCTGCACAGCAAAAAATATTTTGCAATCAGTATAACTCAGGGGCCCTGAAAAATATTGCTGTAAGTATCCTTTAAAGCTTAAGCTGAGGACCAAATTTAAAATTAAATTATGGCGGGTCTATTTTTTTATCCGATAAGCTTTGTGACATGAACCACAAGATTGGCCTATATTCCCAAGCCCAGCTGCCAGGGTATCTGCAGAACTTGTTTCAAGACCCTCAATCATAAATGCAAAATCATCGGCCTTTTCGACAAAATCTTCCCAATTTTCCCAAATAGCTGGAGAACTTTCTGATAGTGGGTCGGTTTCATTTAATTTAAATTTAACTTCAATATCTGCCGCGGCTAGCAATAGTGTTTGCTTTGCATTTGCTGCACTTTCTTCAGTAAATGGGTCCAATCCACGTGCCATTGCGCCAATTTTTGCCATCGTATCTTTAATTACTGTCATCAACTGCATGCGCTGCTTCACAGCATCATTTTTTACACCTTCATGTGCAAAGACAGGAAGTGCAAGAAAAGCTATTGATGCCAAACATATAATTTTTGTTTTCATTTTTATTCTCCAGTACAAAGGATGTAGCTCACTGAATATAAAAAAAAAGTATCAATCTTGATTATTAAACTGGACAATATATCTATTATATAAATAGAACAAAACAAGAACATTTGAGGTTAGAATGTCAAGCCCAAGATACATTTCTTTATGGTTCCCATATTTTGGGGCAGAACGGGTACAACGAATTTTCAAATTCGAAAAAAATCATAAGCTTGCGATAATTGAAAATAATGGTAATACACAAACATTATCTTCCGTATCTTTCGGTGCACATAATTCAGGATTAAATATCGGCCAGCCATTGCAAGATGCAAAAGCCATATGCCCAGAATTAATGACCCGTGTTCGATCTGTAAAATGCGAATTAACTTTTCTACACGCCTTATGTCGTTGGTATACTCAATTCACACCTTGGGTAGCAGCCGACAACTATGACGGAGTGATCCTTAACATTAAAGGTTGCGCACACTTATTTGGTGGTGAAGAAGGAATGCTTGATTTAATTGTATCTCGTACAGAAACATTCGGCTTGACCGTAACAAGTGGAGTGGCTGATACTGTAGGAGGTGCTTGGGCACTAGCTCGCTTTACTCCCAAGCCAACAGAAAGCTACCTTAAAAGTAATTCTATTGATCAAGAAGCTCGCGCAACCCGTAGCCGTGCTACAAAAAAAATACAAATAGACGATACAAAACAGCAAGTGACGCAATTACTTAAAAATAATGCAATACGCATTGCACCAGCGGGAAATACTTATAACTCATTAGCTAAACTTCCAATTGCATCACTGCGTATTGAAAATAAAATAGTAACTAAATTAAACCAACTTGGCTTAAAATCTGTAAAAGACCTGTTGAAACAACCAAGGGCACCTCTTGCCAGACGCTTTGGCCCTACATTGATTGCCAGATTAGACCAGGCACTAGGACATGTGCCAGAGACAATTTCACCAATTACTGACAAAAAGCATTTTGGTGTGAGAATAAGCTTTCCAGAACCTATTGGGCTTATTGAGGATATCAAGAACGCTATAGAAAAATTGCTTATTCGTTTATGTAACAAATTAAAAACTGCTGTTTTAGGATTTCAGGAATTAAAAATTGATTTGGGTTTTAGTAATAATGAAACACAATCACTTTTGGTAAGTCTGGCATGTTTCACTAATGATCCTGAACGTATCTTCTCTGTTTTACTGCTCAAATTAGATGAAATTAAACCAAATTTTGGCATTGATATTATCCGACTTGAAGCAATCAATGTAGGTCCTATCACACAATCTCAATCCATTAATAATTTGGATCTGCATGAAAAGGTAATAAAAAATCAAAATAACGTACTTAAAAACCTAATAACGCGGCTGGGAACAAAAGTTGGATTAGATGCAATTATCAGACACATACCAGCTCAAAGTCATATACCTGAAAAATCGTGGCAGGTTTTAAATGCAGCATGGTCAAATTATGACATGAAAAGCTGGCCAACTTCAAACCGCAATAGACCTTCATTTTTATGGCCACCAGAAGCATTAGAAGTGCCAAAGCATTCAAGACTAGACGATCATTTTATTTGGCGGAAAAAATTATACCAAGTAAAAACTAAATTGGGACCAGAACGGATTGCACCAGAATGGTGGATAGAAGATAATAATTGGCGAAGTGGAGTGCGTGATTATTGGCAGGTACGATGTAATGATGGAGAATTTTTATGGCTATTTTATGCTCATGGAGCGCAACTACCAGGAGGCTGGTTTTGCCACGGAAAATTTGGATAAAGTAACCGAATTAATTCTCTACTTAATAGTGCCTAAAAAAATATCCAATAAACTTATAAAAATGGCATATGCCTATTTACATCCTTATAAAGTAAATATCTGAAAGGTCCTGGTCCTCCTGCATAACATGCCTGAGGGCAAAAAGCTCGAAGCCACAAAAAGTCTCCTGCCTCCACCTCAACCCAGTCTTGATTAAGATGATAAACAGCTTTTCCCTCAAGAATATATATTCCATGTTCCATCACATGTGTTTCCGCAAAAGGAATTACACCACCAGGCTTAAAAGTCACAATATTAACATGCATGTCATGGCGAATATCATCAGGCTCAACAAAGCGCTTAGTAAACCACGTGTTGTTAGAATTAGGCATTTCGATGTCTTCGCATTCATTTTCATTCTTTACGAAAGCTGCCGGACGCTCGATCCCATTGATATCTTTATATAATTTCCGAATCCAATGGAAATTGGTTTCTTCATTAGAATTGCTCCAAATACTCCATTCAGAACCAGCTGGAATATAGGCATAACTACCACTTTTCAGAATATAGCTTTCACTGTTAATTGTTAATTCAGCTGAACCAGACGTCAAAAAAAGCACTGACTGAACCCCCGAGTTAGCTTCCGGATTATCACTTCCTCCGTTTGGTTCTAGTTGCACCACATACTGACTAAATGTTTCTGCAAAACCTGTCATTGGCCGGGCGACAACCCACATCCTCATATGCTTCCAAAAAGGAAGAAAACTAGTAACTATATCAGTGAAACAACCACGGGGAATTACTGCATAAGCACTTTTAAATACAGCTCTGTCCGTTAGTAATTTTGATTGCGATGGGAGCCCCCCCACTGGAGAAACATATGTATTTTTTTTCATATAATTTTTTCTAATTAAACATTTATATATTCAAAACGTGAAAACTTTAACTTAAAGCAATTGTACCCATAATTTATGGACATTAACAGAAATAACCTATTCAGAGCTTATATTACCACAAAATATTTTAACATAAAAATATCATTCACTAGACATCGAAGGTGTACGAACGCCTAACGAACGCCAACGCTCCAACTCTTTTGGAGCACTTAATGTCATTTTCCGATATATTTGATTATATCTATCTACTCGAAAAAGCTTAACACTTGTTAACACGCCCATCCTACGCAAAAACTTCCGGTCTTCTTCCGCAAGCTCTTCACGAATATTAGTGTCTACTCCAGCTCTCGATACATACTCCAACAAGTTTTTATCTCTTTTTGATATGCTATCAGTATCATCAATGCTGCCGCCCAGCTTTTCAATCAAATCACGCTTTGGTGTCGGATCTGCTAAATTACCTGCTGATGCATCAGGTACTGGAAGCTTCGTTAAATTGTTTGGTATTGCTAGAGGCTTACTAGGTAATACTGCAAATTCCTCAGGGCCTGTCCCAACATCATAAAGGTCCCGAAGTCTCGCATCATCACTGCTACAAGCACTCAATAAAAATAAACTGACTAAGATGCCTGAAATCCTACAGAACATAAAATACCATTCTAAATTTAATTACAATATTAACGGATGAAACAGCTTCAGTCACTCTCATTCTGTTTGCCTGAAAATATAACCAATCCAAGAGCACCAAAAAATATAAAGATATCTGCTACATTAAACGCAAACGGGTTGGATATTCCACAACAAGATACATTTAGAAAATCAACAACTGCACCATGAAAAAATCGATCGATAGCATTTCCAGCTGCCCCACCAACCAAAAAACCACAAGCGACTAAGCCCAGTGATCCAAAATTTTCTGAAACCGACCATCTAATCACAACAAAACAAATTAAAAAAGCAATTATGATTAGAACCCAGCGCATAATCTCTGTGCTGTTTGCAAACAAGCCAAAGTTTACCCCATAATTCCATGCCATAGTGAATTGTAAATAAGGAGGGAAAACATCGATTATTCCCACAGACGGTAAATCTAAAAGATACAGCATGGTGAGTTTAGAAAGCTGGTCGCACAGTATCGTAATTATCGCAATTTGTAAAATTTTATACATATTACCTCTAATGTTTAAAATGCCTCATTCCAGTGAAAATCATGGCAAGCCCAGCCTCATTGGCCGCATTAATTACTTCATTATCTCTAATTGAACCACCCGGCTGAATTATGGACGACGCACCTGCTTCAATTGCAGCCTCTAGTCCATCTGCAAATGGGAAAAAGGCATCTGACGCTAATGCAGATCCCTGTGTTGGAAGCTCATCTAAACCTTGAGCTTTAGCCATGTCTTCAGCCTTCTTAGCTGCAATCATACAACTATCTACACGGCTCATCTGTCCAGCCCCAATCCCAACTGTACAAAGATCTTTTGCGTATACTATAGCATTTGATTTTACGTGCTTAGCAACTTTCCAGGCAAAAAGCATATCTTGAAACTCGCTATCGGTAGGATTTCTTTTTGTAACAACACGCAAACTATTTTGTGATAAAGGCTTTCTATCTTTATCTTGAACTAAGTAACCACCAGACACATGCCTAATTACTTTTGATTGACACGCAAGATTAGTTGACTTATCTGCTGTCAATAATCTGAGATTACTTTTCGAAGAGAAGACTTTACGCCCACCATCCGTTATGCCTGGGGCAATGACGACTTCAGTAAAGACCTTGGTAATTTCTCTCGCAGATTCCTCATCAATGATCTGATTTACAGCAACGATGCCTCCGAAAGCCGAAGTCGTATCACAGTGTAAGGCCGCTTTATAAGCCTCAACTAGATTATTTGCCACACCGACGCCACACGGATTAGCATGCTTAATAATAACAGCTGCTGCTCCATCACTTTCCGTGAACTCATTCACTAATTCGAGAGCGGCGTCAGCATCATTTATATTGTTATATGACAACTCTTTACCTTGAATTTGATACGCAGCACCAATGCCACTATTTATACTTTCATCTACGTAAAAAGATGCGCTCTGGTGTGGATTTTCTCCGTACCTCAAATTTTGTGATAAAGCTGCTGAAAATGAGAGACGCCGAGGTTGTATATGCCCAGCTTGCTCTAACATCCAAGTTGAAACCATAGAATCATAATTGGCAGTTAACGAAAAAGCATTCTGTGATAGTTTTTGCCTGAAGGCATAAGAGGTGCATCCGTTGTTAACATTTAATTCATCAATTAAATCTCCGTAATCTTGGCTATCAACCACTGTGGTAACATAATTAAAGTTCTTTGCGGCCGCTCTAATCATTGCGGGGCCGCCAATATCTATGTTTTCAATACAATGAGTATAATCAGCACCGCTCTTAACGGTTTCTGCAAAAGGGTACAGATTCACTATTAATAGATCTATCTCCTTTATTTTATGTGCTTCCATTGCTTCTAAATGTGATTTTTCATCTCTTACAGCAAGCAAACCACCATGCACACTTGGGTGAAGCGTTTTTAAACGCCCATCCATCATTTCAGGGAAACCTGTTAATTCTGACACTTCTTTAACATTAAAGCCTGCATCACGCAGCATAGATGCGCTCCCTCCAGTTGAAACAATTTCAACATTTCTTTCTTGAAGTTCCTGTGCAAGTTCCAAGATGCCTGCTTTATTTGATACAGAGATTAATGCTCGTTTAATTTTTATTAATTTTTTCAACGGAAATACCTATTTTCGTTCGAAAGAACGCGTGAGAAAGCAACAATTTAAATTTCAAGTTTCGATATCATAGGATTTTTGTAAAGACCACCTGACTTGCTTTAAAAAATCATTAAACTTTGCCGAAAAAATAACCTGCTGAGTGGGAATTGGTGATGCGTGCCCTTCACTAAAATAATAACTAGGATGAAAACTTGGAGCTAAATCAAAAGCTTCCAAAATCCACGTCCCTGAGTACTTTGAATTCATTTGTACTGTATCATCATCTAAAATTTGCGCCGTTACGTCAGGATGCAAGTGAAACCTCACTTCATACTCTATACCATAAACGGAAATCTCTTTTGATTTGCCAAGAGTTGAAAGTAGCTCAATCTGATCTTGACCTATCAGGGTGTCCCCATTATCCGAAAGTTCTAACTTTCTCTCAAGGATAACTCCATGTTTATTAGCATAAGCATTATGAGAGACAGTCAGCTCAGTCCCTCCTGCGACCCTTGATTTGTTTACCATAACTTCTGTTGGGCCTTGAGTTAAAAAATCTCCCATTGCCGATCTACTAGATAAGCTCTTTAAAAGTTTTGCAGAAGATTTACCTTTTATACAGAATATAGAATGAGACTGCGTCGCTCTACCCGCTTTGTGCCAGTCCCTGCCAAAATTCACCCCGGAGCCACAATTAACGATAAGCGGCTGTCTACCATGCGTTAGTTCAAATCCTAAAACAGAGGCATGTGCTAAATGAGAATACGGAATATTAGGTAACCGACCAGCATCCTGTATGATACTAGTACGCCCGCCCTCCATCCGCGCGTAGCCCATTTTTAAAATTTTTGTCGTTTTCTTTTTGTTTCCAGATAAAAATAAATAACGATCTAGATCTCCTGGGTATTTAACACAACTACCATTAAAACGGCATAAGTTTCCATCGACATGCCGAAGATGGCGTAAAGCTGGTGCAATGCTATTTATAGTCTCTATATGAGCTTGACTTGGAGTCCAATCAGCATCATGCAAACCATGAGCAACCCAAACCAGGTACATAAATATTTCGAGTAACTCCTCGGGATTCCTAGACAAAATACCACCATCTTCATCTATTTTATCTCTGCACTCCCTAGAAAGATGCTCCGTCCCAACAGTAATAAAACGCTCAAATCCGTCTACATATAGACCGCAATATATAACGCCAACAATGGCCTCGAAATTCATGGTCAACTTGTCAGTTTTGTAGAACCGCTTAGATATGAAATTTGCATGCTTATAAATTGACTTAAAATAAGTGCTTATATATTTTTCCGATAATCCATTTAATATTGTATCCTCATGGTGGATAAGTCTTATGAGGCGCCTGCTAGTCAGTTTGGGCGTCCAGCCCGGACCTGAACCTGATCCATATTTTTCGATCCAGCTAAAAACCCACTTCTGGACAATTTCCACAGCCGCTTTATCTCCCCTGGCCACCAAGTCATCCAACCAGGGGAACCCATGTAATTCCTCATAATTCTCAATACTGGATAACGAATGATCCCATATAACTTTATCTCCAAGTTCAAAAATATTTCCAAAAACAATGAGTTTTCCATCACAAATTTTGTCTGCAAGCAAGATATTACCAATGGAGCGCGGACCGGGTTTAGAAATAAATTGCTCAGATTTGGCAAAATTTTTCACGGTTCTAGCACAAAATGCGTGCCCAAGTTTAAAGAAATAATTTCTTATAATCCGTATAAAGATCATAAATTATAACCCCGTAAAAATTTAATTCTGAAACTTGACATCTTGCAGTAATCGTTTGTGTCATGACCATATTAAATTCAGATAATCTAATCGCGAAGATTAAACTTTTACAAGCTTTACAATATAGAATCCATCAATACCGCCTGTCTCGGCCAAGTGAATTGGGAGCAACCTTAATCCGCCCTCCTCAGTCCGATATTTTTCCAGGAAATCTAGCTCTTTAGGCAAATATTTCTCCACTCTTATTTCGTGCTTATCGTTTAAAAGTTTCCTCACTTGGTACTCACCCTCCTGCGGAAACAATGAACAGGTGCAGTAAACTAATTGAGTAGTCGGCTTCATTAAACTTACTGCATGTTCCAGCATGCTATATTGTAAACAGAATAATTTTCTTAGGTCCGCTTGTGATTTAACATAAGGTAAATCTGGGTGACGCCTGACCGTCCCAGTTGCGCTACACGGAGCATCTAAAATGATAATGTCAAAAAAACCCTTAATTTTGAATAAATCAGAAATAACTACATTTGCATTAAGGGACGTTCTAGCTAGGTTTTCCTTTAGTTTCGCGGCTCGAACCTTGGAGATATCTACAGCAGTCACATTAGCCCCAGCCGCGGATAACTGCATAGTTTTGCCGCCAGGAGCTGCACACAAATCGAGGGCAGATTTCCCTTTTACGTCATTAAAAAGATGTACAGGGATACTGGCTGAGATATCTTGAACCCACCACTCTCCCTCTTTAAAACCTGGAAGCTCAGATATTTGCCCAGCATTTTCTAATCGCAAACTATGCTTAATGATCTGCTTGCCTTTCAATTCAGTTGAAAAACGGTCTATTAGTTCTGGGGTCTTAATGGTTATATCTACAGGCGGACGCTCTAAATGCTGCTTCTCAATTTTATGTGTAATTGAACTACCGTATGCCTGTAAAAGTAGCTGCCGAAACCATTTTGGTAATTTAGGAATATCTAACTTGTTCCAAGAACTCCTATCAACTTTAGATATTTTCCTAAGAACCGCATTCACAAGTCCTTTGTAATTTTTAAGTCGCTTGTTCATTCCAACAATAGAAACGTACTCATTTACAATACCATGTGCATCACCATCATCCATAATTTCAACAGTTGCTAATCTAAGAATGTTTAAAATTTTTAAAGTTGGTCTTTTTTTTAACAAAGGAAGTAGTAAAGCATCTGCACGCTCCAAATGCCGTAGCGTGTTAAGCAGCAAGCGTTGTGAACGCGCACGATCGGCGGCGCTCAGATTTTGCATGATTAGATTTAAATTTAAATCTGCTAATAAACGCTTCTCACTTAATATATTATCCATCAAAAAACTCGCCTGAAAGCGAGCAGACAGCACTTTTTTTTCAGGCATTAAGCGAATTCCTTGCAATTTAGAGGGGTTTTATATACCCAAGCTTTATTAGAGGGAAGATATTATGGTAAACCCAAAAAGAATACCCCCAGAAGCAAAGAGGGCGTTAGAGGAAGCTGAAGAACGTCGAAAATCAATAAAAGACACACCCGCTCCTAAAAAAGAGTTCGGCGGAAGGGATGGCCCAGAACCAGTTAGATTTGGAGACTGGGAACGGAAAGGTATTGCCGTAGATTTTTAATACCACTTTGCGAGAGGTGGCAAACTCATTAGAACGGCATTCGCGTCGTGACCAGTTGCCAGCCCAAACTTTGTCCCACGATCATATACAAGATTATATTCAGCATATAAGCCTCTGTGCTCAAGCTGGATTTCTTTATCCCTCTCATCAAACTCATTAACCATTCGTTTTTCAAGCAGTGGAAGATATGCTGGCAAAAAAGCTTTGCCAATATCCTTAGTAAGATTGAAGTCTGCCTCCCAATCACCAGTGTTGCGATCGTCCATAAATATACCACCCACCCCTCGGGCTCGCTTACGGTGCGGAATAAAAAAATACTCATCAGCCCATTTTTTCAATTTAGGATAGAGTTCAGGGTCGTGCTTATTCAAGTAAGATCGAAGTGTGGAATGAAAATGAAGAGTATCTTCCTCAAATTCAATACAGGGGTTCAAATCTGAACCACCACCGAACCACCATGCATATGGTGTCCAAAACATACGAGTATTCATGTGAACCGCTGGACAATTAGGATTTCTGACGTGAGCAACTAAACTAATACCACTAGCCCAAAATTTTGGGTCCTCTCGCATTTCAGGGATTCCCAAACGCTCAGCCATCGACTGTTGAGCGGCTTTATTAAGATTTCCATATACAGTTGAAACGTTGACGCCTACTTTTTCGAAAATGCGGCCATTTCGCATTACACTCATTAATCCACCGCCAGCATCAACACCTGATTTATCCTCACGTTTTGTTTCGTTGACTTCAAATTTACCAGCATTTAGCTCCGAAAAAGGCCCTTTAAAATGCGACTTTTCCAACTTTTCGAAAGCAGATACGATATCGTTTCTTAAACTTAAAAACCATTCACTGGCTCTATTTTTTTCAACTTCAGTAATTTGTTTCATATCTGGTCTAATTCTTTTGATGCTTAATTTAATGATAAGGTGAAGATACGGGATCCAGAAGGCATCGGCCTCCATCAACTGTGATTATTTGACCCGTTACAAAACCAGAAGCAGGCGCAGCCAAATACTGAACAGTTTCAACTATTTCGGAAGCCGATGCAATGCGCCCCATTGGTGTATGCGCCTCAATATCCTGTCTAAGCTCATCCGCATCCTTAAGACTGTTCTGCAAGCTAGCAGACATAATTGAGCCAATAGCCAGAGAATTTACTCTGATACGACTTGGAGCAAGTGAAACCGCAAGAGAACGTGTCATCTGATCCATTGCAGCCGTCGCTATTGAGTACCCTAAAAGCCTCGGTTGTGCCAAGGTTGAGGCAATTGATGACAAGTTTACAATTGTGCCAATAATACCGTCAGCTTCCGTGTCGTCTTCCGACTGTTTGATCATTCTTTTAGCCACATGCTGGGATAGTCTAAAACTATTCAAAACGTTTTGTTGCCACATAACAGCAATTGTTTCATCCTCTAAATCAAGTGGATCTGTGAGCAAAACTTGCCTTGAAGCATTAATCAGAATATCAACGCGCTCGAAAGCGTCTATAGTGGCGGAAAGCAAATTAGCTATTGTCAGTCTTTCTCGCAAGTCTCCCGAAAAGTAACGTACATTCCCACTCTCACATTCTTCACCTAATTCCTTCTTAAGACTTTCATCATCCATATCAGCGAACATGACGTTCGCACCCTCCTCGGCAAAGTGCTTTGCTATTGCCAAGCCGATACCATTAGCGGCCCCAGTTACTATGGTCGTCTTACCTTCTACAGAAAAGGACATTTCTTCTCCCCTATAAGTTTCGTAAGTTTAGGGTTTTTTTCTCGATACTGCGAGAGGTTTTTCAGCCATAATTATTTTAAACCTATTATCTCCCCCAATTTCTTTCGAATTACCAAAATATCTACACAGTATATTTTCGTAGGGCAGGTGCCTATTTGACACCATGTATAACTTACCATTCCTGAGCAGGTTTTTAGCAGCAGAAATTATAAATCCTTCACCTAACTCAATGTCTACCTTACCATTTGAGTGGAAAGGGGGATTCATGACAACGAAATCTAAAGGTTTCGGCGCTCTCCATTGAAGTACATCGTCCCAAACGAATTCAACTTTAGATGTATCACAATTTTTTACGGCGCATTCTAATGCCCGTTTTGAGGTATCTATTGCAAAAATATTATCAACTAACTCTAAGTTTTCCAAAAAATTTGTCAGAAAACCCCAACCAGCACCAAAATCAGCGCCAGAGCCATTTAAATTTTCGGGTAATTGGTCTCTCAATAACTTAGACCCTGGATCAACATGATCCGAAGAAAAAACACCTGCTAAGGTTACAAACTCGTTGTTAATTTTATTAAATTTATTAGGGTGCCAAGTTGAAGGTAGATTTCCGCTAGCCGTTTTGTAAACTGCTATTTTGCCATGTGCTTTAGAAAGGTTTATGTCAAAGGAAATTTGTTTTTGGAGTTCTTTGATAATAGAAACAATGCCATCGTTTTTGTCTCCATCTATCACGACATATCCTTTTTTAGCAATTTTGGAGCCCAAAAGTATCAACTCTCTCGCAAGCTCCTTCGACTTTGGCAGAAGAACTATCGAAACATCTGCTAAGAAATTTACGTCTGATTTACAGTTGTAGCCTGCACCCGACAGAGGAGAATAAAGTCTGATGTCATCAGTTAAAACAACGGTATTCTTATTGCTGAAGTAATCTAAATCGGTTAAATTTTGCGGATTGATAAAACAGATTGTTTTATTTGCAGTAAAAAGATCTGGAAGGATATCTTTTAAAACAGATAAACGCTTAACAAACATACATAATTCTTGCTAAAATACCTTGCCAAAATTACTCTTTCTCCATCGTGCATTGTAATGGATGTTGATGACGCCTAGAAAAATCCATTACCTGAGCAACTTTTGTTTCTGCAATTTCATGACTAAAAATTCCCACAACAGCCATTCCTTTTTTGTGAACTGTCAACATGATCTCAAATGCTTGAGTATGATTTTTACCAAAAAATCGCTCCAAGACTACAACCACAAATTCCATTGGAGTGTAGTCGTCATTTAATAAAAGGACTTTGTACAACGGTGGACGCTTTGTCTTAGTGCGAGTTTCAAGCGCTACACCTTGTTCGCCATCCTGATCAAACTCACCTGACATTTGGTGGGGAACAACCGGCATTTTCTCTCAACGTGTTATTATTTATCAATTGGTTATATAATGTAGCGGTGTAACTTGAAAAGACCCTTACAAGCCATACCAAAAATAAATTAAAATGATGGGTAAGTCAGTCAATTTATTCTCAAACTTTAATACAAAAATACATATCTAGTATATCGAGTGTGCACTGATACCATATATTGTATCCAAGTGCCTTGGCAAAACAAAAAAGTAAGTGAAATTAAGACTTTATTTGACAAAGTTCGCTTAATATTGTTGATTGTTTTGAAATAATCTGACCAGAAAACTGGCAGTGTGAGGCAGGAAATTGGTAGTTAATATTACGAAACGGCTTTTACAGTCCGCTTGGTTAAGTATATTCACTATACTATTTATTTCAATGGTAGTGCTAGCATCACAGCCAGCCATGGCAGCTACTTATGCTGCAATGGTTATGGATGCGCGAGATGGTAGCGTTTTACATGCTGAAAATGCAGACCAGAGATTACATCCAGCATCATTAACTAAAATGATGACATTATATATTGCATTTGAAGCAGTTGAGAACGGAGAAATAAGCCTTGATACGAAAGTTAAAATTTCAAAAAAGGCTGCTTCGGAACCACCTTCTAAACTTGGCCTTAAAGCGGGTCAGCGTATCAGATTCAGATATTTAATTAGAGCCGCAGCAATCAAGTCAGCTAATGATGCTGCTACAGCTATTGGAGAAGCAATAGAGGGCAGTGAAGCGGCTTTTGCACGGCGGATGAACCGAACTGCAAAAGCACTTGGCATGAATCGAACAACCTTTAAGAATGCTCACGGCCTCACCCAGCAAGGACATCTCTCTACTGCCAGGGATATGACAATACTTGGGAGACATGTTTTTTATGATTACCCAGAATATTATAATTTGTTTTCGCGGCGCACAGCCAATGCCGGGATTAAAAAGGTCCGTCATACTAATACCCGCTTTTTAGCAAATTACAGGGGTGCTGATGGCATCAAAACAGGGTTTACGAGTGCAGCTGGTTACACCCTTACTGCGTCTGCTGAGAGAGGACGAGAAAGAATAATTACAACTGTATTTGGCGGAAGAAGTATTGCTACAAGAAATAGACAAGTGGCAAAGTTAATGGATCTAGGCTTCAAAAAAGCACCAACAAATGTCTCTTTAATGAAACCACACCTGCCAAACTACTCATCGATTAACTTAGACGCTAGAAAGATTAAGAGATCTTCTGGTGCAGTTCGAAAAAGTTTAGTCCCTAAACCACGACCGGGTTCAAATACTGCAATCGTAGCATCTGTCGATCTCTCAGATGGGATCGAGAAAACCCTCAAAATGCTAATGGTAGCTTCAGAACAATCAGAAAATGTGGATACGGCACAAATTCACCTTGCAACCCTCGACGTTAAATCTTCTGACATAATATCTTCCTCAGTCACAAATGAAACAAATGTGCTGAAGCAAGCAAGGCTTGTCAGCCATAATTCATCAGATGAACACAAAGTTTGGGGTGTGCATGTTGGTCGCTTTGGCACCAGATATGCAGCAGAAAAAATGCTAATCAAAACTGCACTTGCAGAAATGCCAACATTGGGTGGCTCGTTGCGTAAAGTTGTGAAAACAAAACTTGGTTTTGAAGCAAACTTTTACGGTGTTTCGCAAGTTACGGCTGAGCAGGCCTGTCGCAAGTTAGCTAACCGACAAATAACGTGTGACGTAATAAATCCATCTGGATAAATCTAAATGCTGAGTAACTTTTAAACTTGAAAGATACTTTAAGTTTTTAATGAACCGATTTTAGCAAGTTTTTCGTATAAGTGTTCTGTGGACTAGTATAAACTTGCTCTGCATTACCCGTTTCGACAATATTCCCATCTTTCATAACAATAATACGATGTGACATTGACCTGATAACTTTTAGATCGTGGCTTATAAAAATATATGCAATTTTATGTTTTTTTTGCAGAGCCTTGAGCAAATCAACAATTTGAACTTGGACGGTTCTATCTAAGGCTGAGGTGGGTTCATCTAAAACTACTAATTTTGGCTTCAAAGCCATAGCTCTGGCAATTGCTATGCGTTGTCTTTGACCGCCAGAGAATTCATGAGGATAACGATGCCTTGTTTTAGGATCTAAGCCAACTTCTAACATTGCTTCTGAGACCAAACTTTCAGTTTCTTGCGAAGAAGTAGGAAAATGAACTTTCACACCCTCTAATATTATTTGCTCACAAGTCATTCGAGGCGATAATGATCCATACGGATCTTGAAAAACGATCTGGATATCTTTTCTTAATTTTCTAAGGTCTTTTAGAGAGAATTCATTTAAATTATGGCCATTAAAATAAACTGAACCTTCATATTTAATTAGGCGCATCAATGCGAGGGCAAGCGTAGACTTACCAGACCCACTCTCACCAACGACGCCTATAGTCTCTCCCTCTCTAACAGTTAAATTAGCCTCGTTAACAGCTTTCACAAAACCTACTGTGCGTTTAAGAAGACCCCTTTGGATGGGAAACCAAACCTTCAGGGAGGAAACTTCAGCAACAACATCAGCTTTTTCATCCACCGGGTCAGGACTGACCGAAGTATTGGCGAAAAGAAGTTTTCTGGTGTATGGATGGCTTGGTTTTTCGAAAACCTCTGATACTAAACCATCTTCAACGATTTTTCCATTTTTCATCACACAAACTCGGTTTGCTAATCTTTTAACTAGCCCGAGATCGTGCGTAATAAAAAGAATTCCCATCTCGGTATCTTTTCTCAATTCAACAAGCAAATCTAATATTTGCGACTCAATAGTGACATCCAGCGCCGTTGTTGGCTCATCCGCAATCAAAATTTTCGGGTTATTTGCAAGTGCCATTGCGATCATTACACGCTGACGTTGACCGCCCGATAGCTGGTGGGGGTAAGCACTTAGCCTTTGTCTTGGACTATCTATGCCAACTCGCGTCAACAACTCAACAATATACTCGCTAATGTTACTAAAATATGCAGCACTATGCAGTTCAACCGCTTCACGCAGTTGCTTTTCAATGGTGTGAAGTGGATTCAAAGATGTCATAGGCTCCTGAAAAATGAAACTGACTTCACTACCACGAACACTTTTGAGTTCTTTATGACTAATGCCCAGTAATTCGTTGCCTTGAAGTTTAATCGAGCCAGAAACATCCGCATTATTTGGCAGCAACGAAAGTATTGAGAGGGCCGAAACTGATTTGCCAGATCCACTTTCTCCAACTAAGGCTAAGACCTCTCCCTTTTTAATTTCAAAATCAATTCCATCGACGGCAATAACCTCTGATCCATCACTCTGAAATTTTACACCAAGATTATTTACAGATAATAGAGAGGTCATTTGAAGGTCTTCCTAGGATCAAAAGCGTCGCGAATACCTTCAAAAATAAAAACAAGCAGTGCCAACATTATTGCAAACGTAAAAAAGGCAGTAAAGCCTAGCCATGGCGCCTGAAGGTTTTGTTTCGCTTGCAAAGTCAACTCTCCCAGAGACGGAGCAGAGGCAGGCAATCCAAAACCCAAAAAATCCAATGAAGCTAGAGTAGCAATTGTTCCAGTAACAATAAAAGGCATCAAAGTTAATGTAGCCACCATTGCATTTGGCAACATATGGCGAAACATAATTATAAAGTTACTTACACCCAAAGCTTTTGCAGCAGTTACGTATTCTAAATTTCTAGCCCTTAAAAATTCAGCTCGAACTACGCCAACCAGACCCATCCAACCGAAAAGAACTGTTAACAAAACAAGCAACCAAAAACTTCTACCTAAAATAGCAAATAATATTATGATTACGTATAAGGAAGGCACCGCACCCCAAATCTCTATAAATCTCTGGAAAAGTAAATCTGTTCGTCCTCCAAAATATCCTTGAACAGCGCCTGCAAGAATACCCAAAATACTTGAAGCTATTGTGACTAACAAAGTAAACATTATTGATATGCGAAATCCATAAATTACACGAGCCAGAACATCTCTCTTTACATCATCCGTGCCTAATATATTTGATTTACTGGGGGGCAATGGTGCCGCTCCAGGAACATCAACAGATGTGTCAAAAGAGTATGGGATTAAGGGCCAGACAATCCAACCACGATGAACCTCTAAGTGTTCAAACTCACCTAACTTAATAGCTTCTACGATATCTTCAGGTTCCTCAAAACACTCAATAAGACCACCGGAAAGAATTAGACACTCTACTTCTACCTCTTTGTAAGCTGCCTCAGTTTTAAAATCTCCTCCAAACCTAGTCTCAGGATAGAATGTAAAGATAGGCATATGTATTTCACCCCGGTAACTGACGAAAATTGGCTTATCATTAGCAATAAATTCAGCAAAGAGAGACAGCGTAAATAAACCAGAGAAGATAATCAGTGACCAAAATGCCCTATTGTTGGATCTAAAGTTTCGCCATCTTCGTTTTGTAATTGGTGAGCCCAGCAAACGCTAACCCTCTCTGATTTCAAAATCAATGCGAGGATCTATAAACACGTACATTAGGTCAGAAATTATACCAACCACTAGCCCCATTAGACCAAATATAAAAAGTGTTCCAAATATTACTGGATAATCACGTGCGATAGCAGCCTCGAAACCCATCCTACCGAGACCGTCAAGCGAAAAAATAGTTTCAATTATGAGGGAACCTGTAAAAAAAACCCCTATGAAAACAGCTGGAAATCCAGCTATTACAATTAACATAGCGTTACGAAAAACATGTCCGTAAAGTACGCGTTTTTCACTGACACCCTTCGATCTGGCTGTAATCACATAATTCTTCTGAATTTCATCCAAAAAGCTATTCTTTGTCAAAAGAGTCAAGGTTGCAAACGCTGAAATTGATGATGCTAAAACTGGTAAAGAAATGTGCCAGAGATAATCCATAACTTTTGAAAATAGCCCAAGCTCAGAAAAATTTTCCGATGTAAGGCCTCTTAGGGGAAAAATCTGAAAATATGATCCACCAGCAAATAAAACTAACAACAAAATTGCAAACAAGAAGCCTGGAATTGCATATGCAAGAACTATAAGTACGCTTGTCCACGTATCAAACTTAGAACCATCTTGGACGGCTTTTCTAATCCCAAGTGGTATTGAAACCATGTAAGCAATCAAAGTTGACCAAAGACCTAGTGAGATGGATACCGGCATCTTCTCAATCACTAAGTCAATTACTGATATAGACCTGAAATAACTTTCGCCAAAATCCAAGCGGAGATAATTCCACATCATAAACAAAAACCGAGTAAGGGGTGGCTTATCAAAACCAAACTCTTTTTCTAATTCTGCTATGAACTCTGGTGG
>Ga0208127_1000044_pt1 | contig 57850 bp, 54 predicted proteins | sample ETNtaG_6_FD_185751 | JGI IMG/M metagenome (GOLD analysis project Ga0208127, IMG submission 185751) | Marine microbial and viral communities from oxygen minimum zone, Eastern Pacific Ocean - ETNP201306SV45 (SPAdes) (version 2) | ecosystem: Environmental > Aquatic > Marine > Oceanic ... | reverse complement strand
CCATCTCCACCTTTCTGGACTATCGTTATTAATACCTTTGGTAAAAATAATTTAAGTTGGATCAACTCATATTTCTACTCATTCCAATTTTTTGGGGAAATGATAATTCCTCTTATTTTTGCATTCTTAATTGCTAATTTTAGTTCAAATTACTTCATATCTTTTGCATGTTGCATAATTATAATTGCTATTTTTTTAATTTATTATTTCCCGAAAGATAGTCAGATTAAAAATCAGAAAGATAAAAATATTTATGATTCTTTTTCAAAAATATTAAAACAAAATCCTGTTATATTTTGGATGTCTATAATAGTTTCAATTCAGTCAATTTTTGGAGTTACTATTTTTATAGTACTGCCTCAATATGCAAATAATTTCGGTGTCGGTTCTACAGGATTTGGCATATTCTTTGCAGCAAATGGAGCAGGTATATTTTTGGGGACAATATTTTCTTTTTACACTGGAATTTATAGAAGTAAAATACTTGTTTTAGTAATATCTACGATTGGATGGGATCTTGGACAAATAGTTTTTGCATTTTCTACAAACTATTACTTATCAATCATTGTTCTATTCTTAATGGGTTTTAGTGCTGCATACTGGGTGGTAGCAGCAAATCTTATTTTCCAAAATGAGACAACTGATAAAGATAGGAATAAAATCATGGCTTTATTTCAATTCGTTTCACAGTTATTTTTTTTAGGTTGGTTAGTTGGAGGATTGATTTCTAATGTCACTAATGCACAAATAGCCCTTATAATTAGTGGATTGTCTAGTTATCCAATCTTTATTATAGCTATAATATCTTCTAAGAAACTGCGTATTGTTTAAATTTTAAATTCTCGTATATTCGAATTAGAAAAGAGGTTATTATGCTAACTGTGGAAGAATTGAAAAATAAATCATCTGAAAATCTTAGTATAAAAAAAGATATTGCTATACAACTATCTAAAGATATACTTTCAGAACCAGAGACTGGATATAAAGAATTTAAGACTAATAAAAAGATTTATGAAGTCTTAAGTTCTTTAAATTTGGAAGTAGTAAATAATCTTGCTATTACAGGATTAATGACCACAATCAAAGGTGCAAATCCTGGTCCTAATATAGCAGTTATTGGTGAATTAGATGGGCTTCCTGTTCCAGGTCATCCATTTGCAGATAAAGAAACAAATGCTGCTCATGCTTGCGGACATCATATACAAGTTGGAAATATGTTAGCTACTCTATTTGCATTAAATTCAAAAGAAATTTTGGATAATCTTTCTGGTACAATTTCTTTTATTGCTGTCCCTTCTGAAGAATATGTAGAAATAGAATGGAGAAATGAACAAAGATCTAAAGGAGAATTTGAATTTTTAGGAGGGAAACAAGAGTTAGTTAAGTTAGGTGTTTTTGATGATATTGATATATCTATGATGACTCATGCGAGAGGAAATTTTTCTGGTTTTGGTTATGGAGGTACTGGTAACGGATTAGTTGCAAAGTTTATAGAATTCCATGGAAAATCTTCACACGCTGGGAATGACCCTCATCTTGGTATTAATGCTTTAAATGCGGCTAACCTTTCAATGGCAAATATTCATGCAAATAGAGAAACTTTTTTTGACGATCATCATATTAGAGTTCATCCGATAATTACACTTGGAGGATCTGTTGTAAACCAAGTTCCAGAAATTGTTACTTTAGAAACTTTTGTAAGAGGAGCATCCTTGGAAGCTATAAAAGATGCGAATCTTAAAGTTGATAATTGTTTGAGAGCTGGAGCTATGGCAGTTGGTGCAGAAGTTGAAATAAATACTTTGCCAGGTTATTTCCCGCTATTTCATGATAAAAATTTAGTAGAACTTTATAAGAAAAATCTTGAATATACAAAAAATAAATCAGAAGAACTTGAACACGGTGGAGGTTCTACTGATATGGGGGACCTTGCTCATCTTATGCCTGTTATTCATCCATTTGTAGGAGGTGCTACAGATGCCTCAGCACATACGTCTGGATTTCTAGTAGAAGATTATGAATTAGCAGTAGTAGAAGCAGGGAAATTGATGGCATTTACTATTATTGATCTTTTATATGATGGAGCTTCTACAGGTAAAGAAGTTATTTCAAAACATAAACCAAGATTAACAAAAAATGAATATTTGAAGACAATAAGAGAATTTAGCAATGTAGAGATTGCAAATTATAATATTAGATAACATGAAAAAAATTTCAAAAACTATTCTATATAGAGAACATTCTCCCCATAATAAAGTTACCGATAAAGTTGATCAAAATATTTGGTTTGAAGTAGAAACTCAAATGAATAGAGGTCCTGACTCAAAGGATGTAGATAAAGATTTAGTTTCAATTTTTAATAAATACCGAGATGATTCTATGCCTGATAATAGAGGAAATCCATCTTCTGGTTGTATATGGATAAATGATACTAAAAAAGGTGAGATACTAAATGTTGAAATTGGAGATATCGAAACTCATGAAATAGGGTATACAAAATATAGAGGTTCAACAGGTGCTTTTCCTGCCTACTTAGGCCCTTCAGCTATAGGAGAGGTATTTAAAGTAGTTAGGATAATAGACAAAAAAATAATTTGGAATGAAAAATTATCCATACCAATCCAGCCCATGATTGGAGTTGTAGGATTGGCTCCAGAATTTGAAGCTAGAGGAAATGCTTGGGCTGGAGAGTGGGGAGGTAATTTTGATATCCAAGAAATAACAACAGGAGCAAAGGTTCAGATTCCAATAAATCATAATGGATCTTTATTACACATAGGTGATATGCATGCAATCCAAGGAGACGGAGAAATTTCTGGAGGTGGAGGAATTGAAACTGGAGGAACAGTTAAGTTGAAATGTTATTCTGAATCTAAACCCAAAGGTATGACTTGGCCAAGAATAATTAATGATGAATATATAATGACGACTGCTCAAGCAAGACCTGCAGAAGATGCATTCAGAGTAGCTTTATCTGAAATGATTTTATGGTTAGAGAATGATTATAAAATAGATAAAAAAGAAGCATTTATGCTTCTGGCTCAAGTTTTAGAGGCCAGAGTAACTCAATTTGTAAATCCTACTTTTACCTATTTATTAAAAGTTAACAAAAAATATTTAATATAATAATAATTTCTATTTATTTTTTTCTATTATGAGTCTTTGTATTTCTAAATCTATTCTGTTTTTTTCTAGATTTATATTTTGTTCAATAAATTGTTTTTCTAATTCAAGCTGTTTGATTAATAAATCATAATCATCACTTGTCATTTCTCTTAGATCGATTGGTCTTTTCATCATATTCATATGAGGATCGATTGGCCTATTCATCATATCTGTATGAGGATCGATTGGCCTTTTCATCATATCCGTACGAGGATCGATTGGCCTTTTCATCATATCATTATCTTGATCAAAAAAATCAAAACTTGCTAATATGGCTAAATAAATTGAAATACATAATATTAAGAATGCAATTGTACTTATAAAAGTCTTAAATATATTATTAAACATAATAAAAACAAATATATCACGAAAAATAATGAAAGCTAAAAAATGACCTATATAGTAGCTCATAGAGGATTATCATCAAAGGCACCAGAGAATACATATGACTCGTTTGATTTGGCTATTTCAAAAGGGATTAATTATATTGAATTTGACGTACAACTCACTAAAGATAAAAAAGTTGTTATTGTTCATGATGAAACAGTTGATAGGACCAGTAATGGTTTAGGTAAAGTAAAAGAAAAAACATTAAATGAATTGTTAAGTTTAGATTTTGGAAGTTGGTTTTCTAAAGAATTTAAAAACTCTAAAATTCCAGAACTTTCAAAAATTTTAAATAGATACACTGAAGTTAATTTTGTTATTGAAATTAAGGGTAATGATCTCGAATTAGTTCCAAAAGTGATGGAACTTATATCAAAAAGCAATTATTGGAAAAATAAAATTTATAAATCTAAAAATGATAATCCAAATATAATATTTTGTTCTTTTTATCCTCACCAAATTGAAATATTAAGAAATTATTCCAAAGATATAGTCGTTGGTTTTCTTGTAAAGGAACTCAACTCACAAATATTAGAATTTGCTAAAAATAATCATATTGATGGTATATTCCCGTACTATAAAATTTTAAATGACGAAATAGTAAATAAATTAAAAAATGAATTTATTATATCCTCTTGGGGGTTCAAAGACGTTATATCTGCTAAAAAATTATTAGACCTTAAGATTGATGGAATAACAGTTGATTGGCCGGATGAGATAATTGTGAACTAAAATGGTATACAATTATGCTTTTTTGTATTATTGTATCTTGCATACTAAAAATCAATAAATTATACTCTCAACAAAGTAAATATTAATTATAGAAAGGGATAAAAATGGAAAATATTCACCCAAGAAAACTTGCTGGTTATAGCTTAATTTTCGGGCCTATTTTGGCTTTGATTTGTTTTTTCATACAGCCAGGGGGAATTTTACAGATAGGTGGTTCTGCGGATCCATTGGACTTTACAGCTCAAATGAAAATAGCCTCTGATAATGCTACTTTAGGAATTATTACAGGGATACTTACTCCAATAGGTCTAATAATTCTTCTTTCAGGAATAATTTATTATATTCAAAGCATGGAAGGTAGTAATGGTAATGCATTATCTAGATTATCTATGCCATTTTTTGTTCTTTCAATCGCAGGGTGGTCAGTTGCATTTGGAATAGGAATTGGATATGCATCAGAAATTATTACTAATAGTGATATTGGAGGAATAAGTTTTGGGATAAATATTATATGTTCTATTTTCTTTGGCTTTGGAGGAATTCTTTTAGCAATTGCTGCATCGACAAGAGAGGAAGTAAATAAAAATATTTCGTATTTAGCCGCATTAGCAGCAACAGTTGTATTCGTAAGTAATTTTATTCTTGCTTTTACTCCAGAGTCAGGTACTACTTTTCAAGCAATTGCAGGATTGTGTTTTATAATTTACACATTATGGTCAATCCTAGTGGGAAGATCCCTTATAAAGTAAATTCAAAATAACTAAAGAGGTAAAAAATTTACCTCTTTAGTTATTTAAAAAAAATCCATATAAGGCTCAGATTCTACAGGTTTGTAATCCGCTACAGGAAATTCTTCGAGAGCTTTTTCGTTAATATCTGTACCCAACCCTGATCCACTTGGTGGAGCAGAAAAACCATCTTCAATAATCAGGTTATTTGTTAGTATTTTTTTATAACCTTCAAGATAACTTACGAATATTTCTTGTTTATAACAATTTGGAATATTCATATCTAAATGAAGACTTGCAATTGTAGAAATAGGACCATTTGAATTATGGGGGGCAACACTAACATAATATGTTTCTGCGGCTGATGAAATCTTCTTTAATTCTGATAATCCTCCAGCATGACATATATCTGGTTGAATAATTGAAATCGATTTTTGTTCAAAGAGATTTTGATATTCCCATTTATTAAATAGTTGCTCACCTGTAGAAATGGGTATATGCGTTTTTTGTGCTAATTTCCCTAGTACTTCAACATTATCAAATTGAACAGGTTCCTCAACCCAAGATATGTTGTATGGTTCTAGTTTGCTTAAAACCTTAAGTGCGCTTCCATAATCTAGCCTTGCTCTTATATCTATACCTATCTGAATATTTTCTCCAACAGAATCTCTAACTGCTTTTACTAACTCAACACCTTTATTTAAATTCTCATTTTCAATACTATATTTACCTATGAAAGGATAAAACTTTAGGCATTTATAACCAGAATCTACAATTTCTTTAGAAGATTTAGAGTGATCTTCTGGAGAACTTAATCCTTCAAACCATCCATTTGCATAAACAGGAATATTTTCCCTTACTTTGCCTCCAAGTAACTCATATACAGGTACATCAAGAGCTTTGCCTTTTATATCCCATAGTGCAATATCAATCGCACTAATAGCACTCATAGTAACCGCTCCACCTGTCCAAGTTACTCTTCGGTATAATGAGTTCCAAATATATTCAATTTGAAATGGGTCTTTATCTATCAAGAACTTTCCAAAATCTAAGATTTCAGCCTCTAAGGCGGCATCTTTATATTGTAAGCTTCCTTCACCTACTCCATGAATTCCAGCATCTGTATATATTTTTACGAAAAGCCAATTATTTGTATCTGATTTATGTCCAGTAGGTGCAGACATTTTAAAAATTTTTATATCTGTGATTTTCATTTATTTTCCTATAATGATTTTTCTGTTTTTTATGATATCAAATAAAAAATAATAAACCCTATTATGAAAGCAATCGTTGCAATCAAGGATGATAATAAAATAAACCTCAATTTTTTTCTATTTTCAAATTTATTTCTAGTAATTTTTTCTAATAAATATGAGATGCCTATCATTATTAGAAAAAATAAAAATATTTTATATCGAAACATTATAATTTAATTTTTTTTTATTATTTGTTATTATGATACCAATGTTAAAATTTGGATTAGTTTATGGAACATGAAGTTTTAGAAATCTCAGGAATATTTTCAGCTATAATTGTTGGATTTTTAATTGGCCTAAGGCACTCTCTTGATGGAGATCATATAGTTGCAATATCTACGTTATCAAGGGACTATAATAAATATTTTAAGAATTTATGGATCGGACTTTCTTGGGGTTTAGGTCATTCAACCCCACTTATATTAATTGGTATTTCTGTTCTTTTATTTAAAGATATATTTTTCGATATATATGAACCCATTTCTACATATTTTGAAATTTTAGTTTCTGTAATGCTTATATTTTTAGGAATTCAAGTTTTCTGGAAATTATATAGAGGGAATCTACATATTCATCTTCACGATCATGATGGCCTAAGTCATACACATTTACATAATAATCATTCACATGAAAAAATAAATGATCATAATGAAAATCATGGTCATAATCTTTTTTCAGACTTTATGCCTTTTTTTAGACAAAAGTCTTACATAATTGGTTTTATTCATGGATTAGCAGGAAGTGCAGCTGTGCTTTTGGCTATACTTCCCACAAGTCCAAGTTTTATATCTGGGATTTTATATCTTTTTTTCTTCTGTGTAGGAACAATAATTTCGATGTCATTTATGACATTGATTTTTTCTGCACCTTTTAGAGTTAGGTCTAAATCTAGGATTTTTGAAAATTCTTTGATATCTTTAGCTGGAATATTGAGTATAATTCTTGGAGGAATGCTTGGGTCAGATTTAATATTAGGTACAGGGTTTACTGATTTTTTGTGGTACTAAATTTTTATTTATAGTTAGTTTGTGATGCACCTTCTAGAAAAGATGATCTGAATTGAATCCCCCATCTCCCATCAATTTTAGTCATTATCCAGAGTGTTTGAAAATTATGATACTCTTTATCATTTTTATCTCTTCTTGATTGATGTAGCAATAGGTGTACTTTTTCTTTTTCAGATTGAACAGCTTTGATATCTAAAGTTATAGTGTGGTCCCAGCCTTCTGATTTTAATCTTTCAGTTTGAGAGTCATAACCATTAAGAAATTCTTTTTCATTCTCAAATATAGAAAATTTGTTTTCCCATAATCTAATATGAGGGAAGTGCAAGCCTTCTATTGTAATTTTTTTATCTCTTTTATTAAAACCTTCTTCATTCCATCGAAGTGCCGCATCTATAGCTTCTTTTTCGTGATTTTCCATTATAGCCTTCATAAATTGTTTCAATTGAATAAAATAAATAATACCACACAAAATAATTTTCTTACTCTAGTTGTCTCAACTTAGGATCCAGTTTGTCTCTAAACCAATCTCCCAAAAAATTTAATGAAAAAACTACTAAAACTACTAATGTTACAGGTATATAAGTTTGATACCTATATTGATAATTTCCATCCCACCAACCCCAATCCCAATATTCAACCGATAATTTTATAATATTCCCCCAAGCAGTCCAATGTCTCGGTATAGCAATCTCAAAAAAACATAAAACGGCCTCGAGTGAAATAATCAATGAACAATTAAATGTAGCTATAACTAAAATATCGTTAATATGAGCTGGAAGAATATGTCTTATGAAAATTCTATAAGAGCTAGCTCCTGATACTACAGAAGAATTAATATAATCTAAGGTTCTTAGACTTAATGTTTTTGCTCTAATAATTCTTACAAAGTTTTGCCATGTAAATAAAATCAAAATTAAAGCAAATACCCAAATTTTATTTCCTAAAATTAATGTAGTCATAATCGCTATAAGCAGTATTGGTATTACACTTGTGATATCTACAACTCTTAGAATTAATTCGTCAATTACCCATTTGTAATTTGGTTTGTAAGCAAACCATCCTGCAATTATTCCTAAGCTTGAACCCATTAGACTCCCTGCTATTCCCGTAAGGAGCATAAGAGTAAGATTCCATCTTGCTCCATATATTAATCTTGAAAAATAATCCCTACCTATTGTGTCTGTACCTAGAATATATAATCCACTTGGCCACCATCCCCATTTTTTAGAATCTTCTCTTATAACGCTCAAGTCCAATGAGATTATATCGTTGTAATGATCAATAATGTCTTCGTTAGCTATAATGTCTATAAATCCATTATTCCCTTTTTTATATATTTTTAGATATTCGATTTTTGGGGTAGGGCATTCGTTTTGAGATAGTCCAAGGCAGTTTGAAAATTCATCAAATTTTATCTCATCTAGATAATTGCCATTTCTATTTACATCTACGAAGTTTGAATTTGGTCCAAGCTTAAATTCAATCGTAGATTTACTTCCTTTAGGTAAAATTTTTTTTTCTACAGTGGGGTCTTCAATCTCAAGCAGTTGTTGCCATCGAGGTTTTTGGCTTATTTGATCGTTTGATTTAACTAGATCATAGTTTTGGATATTAAATTTACCGCTGACAACTCCTGGTGGTTTGAGTCTTGCTCTGGTATCTGCTACGTAAGGATCATAGGGTGCAATAATAGGTGCTAATAATCCTAGTAATGAAATTATTATCAAGAATGATGCAGAAAAAAAAGGATACTTTAGTAATATGGTGAAAATTTTTTTATAGTACTTCATTAATATCTATTTGGTAGTATGAATTATAATACATAATACAAATTACAATATCTAAATAAGGATTTACATATATATGAAATGGTATAAAGGAAATATTCATACTCATACAACAAATAGTGATGGAGATTCATCTCCTGATCATGTAGCAAGTTGGTATAAAGATAATCAATATGATTTTTTAGTATTGTCAGATCATAACCACCTCACAATTTTAGAGGAATCAAAAACTGATGTAGATAAATGGCCTTTATTAGTGCCAGGCGAAGAAATAACAATAAGAGAAATCAACGGAAAGCCCGCTGCGCTTCATATAAATGGCATAGGAATAAAAGAACTTATTACTCCTGGGGTTTATGAGAGTAATATAGATGGAATAAATGATGTTGTTGACAAGGTTAATATGCAAGGTGGCTTAGCAAGTATAAACCATCCCAATTATCAGTGGTGGGTATCTTCAGATGATATAAAGTATTCTAAAGATGCTTGGGCATTTGAGGTATTTAATGGTCACATGCATTCTAATAATGAAGGATCTCTTCATTCAATGTCTACCGAGGAAATTTGGGATGAAATTTTATCTTCAGGAAAATTAATTTACGGTGTAGCAAGTGATGATGCACATCATTTTACTGAAGAATTCTCCTCTAGTAGATCAAATCCAGGAAGGGGATGGATATACGTAAAATCTAATTCTTTAAGGGTTGAAGAAATTATTGAATCTATGAAAAAAGGAGAATTTTATTCTTCTACGGGAGTAGAACTTCAAGAACTAGAAATATCTAAATCAAAAATTTATCTAAAAATTAAAGACAGACCTCCCAAAGAAAAACAAAAATATACAATAAGAGTAATTCATGATTCTGGAGTTGTTTTTTTTGAAAAAGAGGGAGATGAACTAGAATTTGATACTAATGGAATGAAAAAGTATTGTAGAGTAGTAATTCGTTCTTCTGAAGGAGTAAATGCTTGGATTCAGCCATTCTTTCTTTGATCAGAAATATCTCGAATAATGTATGATTTTTCGTCTGAGATTTTTAGCCATGATTCCTTATCAATAGCTTTCCCAAACTGGTTTTTATAGACCACATTAGAATCTATTATTTCCAATGATTTTCTCTTACGCTTCATAATTAATCTTTTTTTGAATTTAAAATTATTTCAGATTATTAGGAAAAAATAAATTTTTGTGTCATTTAATTTCTCCTGTTTCATATAAATGCTTTAAAGCAGTGTATTCGATAGTTTTTTCATCTTCAAACAACCAGATTATTTTAGGTGAAATATATTTGTTAAATTTTTCAATAATTTCTTTTTTATTTATCTCTTTCAAGTCATTATTTTTTACTAATGAATTTCTGATTTCTTTGAACTCTTTTTGGGTAAACTTAAAAAGAGTCTCAGCATTAAGTAGCCTTTTATTTGTTTGGTTGGTTACTATCATGCCTTCAAGGTGAATGTTTAATCTCTCATCCTGAATATAGTTTGTTAATATCTCAAAGTCTAGCTCTAAATCTTTTAGACAATTTTCTAGAAATATTAAATCAAAAACCCCATCCTGATTATTTAAGTGTTTGAAAAAATCTTCAACCCTAGAGATGATTTTTTGCTTAAAATTTGGGTGATTCATAAAGGGTTACAGGTATGATTAGCTTTAGTCAGCTTTACCTCTTGATTGATTAACTTTCAAAGGTCTTCCTTCTAGTTCATGACCCTCAAGAGCTTCAATAGCTTTCGCAGCTGATTCATCATCCATTTCTACAAATCCAAATCCTTTTGATCTATTAGAATCTTTGTACTTTATTACTTTAGCGCTTTCTACGTCTCCGTACTCTGAAAATAGCTCTTCTAAGTCTTTATCATCTACTGCCCAAGGGAGGTTACCTACATAAATGTCCAATTTTTTTTCCTTATTTTATTGATTTCACTGTTAAATTAGAACATTTTTTTGAAAAAAAATACATACAAAAAAGATATGGTTTTTTAGAGAGAGTTGATAATTATTTACAAAAGTGACTATGTATTATCAACTCTCATCAATTGATTATAAAAAATTATCAACTAAATTTACTAATTTTGTGTCATAAAAATCGTCTATGATGTAGTTTTAATCAGACAATAATTAATGGGTTGTGGATAAGTAAGTAAATTTTAAAGAAAATTAATAGTAGAGAACCGATATTAAGTCCCTCAAGATCGGTTCTCTACTAAACTAAAATTCTATAACAACCAGTTGATCTCATCTATGTTTTTTCTCTTGAAAAAATCATTTGTTTTTGAAAATGGTCTGCTTCCGAAAAAACCTCTGTAGGCTGATAGTGGAGAAGGATGTGGTGAGCTTATAATTAAGTGTTTTTTAGTATCTATGAAATTTCTTTTTGATTGAGCAAATTTACCCCATAAAATAAAAACAAGATTATCTTTATGCTTGCTTAAGATTTTTATTACCTCATTTGTGAATATTTCCCATCCTATTTTAGAGTGAGATAACGGTTTGTTTTGCTCAACAGTCAATGTGGTATTTAATAAAAACACACCTTGATTTGTCCATTTTGTTAAGTTTCCATTTTTTTTATCAATCTTTTGATTTAAATCTTCTTCTAGCTCCTTAAAAATATTTAATAATGAAGGAGGTAATGGTATTTCTTTTTCAACTGAGAAGCTAAGTCCGTGGGCTTGATTATGCCCATGATAAGGATCTTGACCAATAATTACAACTTTCACATTATGGAAATCGCATTGATTAAATGCATTGAATATTAATGTTTTTTTAGGATAAATTATTTTTGTTTTATACTCTTCCAAAAGAAAATTCTTGATTTCAAGCATATAAGATTTTGAAAACTCTTTTTCTAGCAGTGTTTTCCAGCCTGATGGTAGTCTTACGTTGCTATCCAAATTTATAAAATGTATTTCTTTAATTTAGATTTTAATATTCCTATAGTGAGCAAGGAGGCAACTATAGCTTTAATTGTATCTCCAATAAGAAATGGGTAGACTGCTTGAGATAATAATTTACCCTCTTCTGGCCAACTAAAGTCAAATATCGATAACCAAATCAATGCTGGTATATAAACTAATGATGTTCCAATTAGGTAAGCCCAAATACATTTACCGTCTGATAAGCCTTTTTTAATAAAGTATCCGATTGTTGTAGAAGCTAAAATAAATCCAATAATATATCCACCTGTGACACCAGTAGTGTAAGCAAATCCTCCATTGCCGCCCTGAAAAAGAGGGATCCCTGCCAGTCCTAGCAGTACGTAAGATAATGATGCTCCAAATCCCCACTTTGGTCCCAATAGTCCTCCCATCATTAAAATTCCTAGTGTTTGAAAAGTGATTGGGACAGGATTGTCTGGTAAAAAGAATCTAAATTGTGCAAAGACTCCTGTAAAGATAATTAAGGAAACTGTTATAAACATTTTTACTATAAATGTTTTATCAAAATATAATATTTGATTTGATTTTAGTCTTTGTGAATTATTATTAATTTTTTTCTCCTAAAATATCTAACTAAACTTATAATAACTAAAAAGTTTATAAAATCTATCTGAAATAACTAGCAAGTTTGTCATTTAATAGATCTCTTTTTATACTTTTTCTAGTCTTAATCTGTCTACTTACTTCTATTCTGAGCTTGCTAAGACTCTCTTTTGAGCTTTTCCAATAATCTACAAAAAGTTCTGGTAAAGATGAAGTGATATCTTTTTCAATTTTTGGAACTAGGGTTATTCTTTTTTTTATTGGTAAGTTTGAGGATCTATTTATTGTTTCAGGATCAATAAATTCACCATCATTGTCCATAGTGTGAAAAAAATCTAAGTATTTTCCTAGATTTAGATTTACTTCTTTTGTTTCTGAACCCAGAAGATTCTTAATTACTCTAAAGGATTCCTCTCCGTTGAAATCGAGTTCTTTAGACAATTTTGAAAAATAATAAAGTAATGTTTGATTATTCATTATGAAGCTTACTCCAAAAATTTCTTCAAGGGTTGGATTTACAGAAAAAAGGGGAGTAGTTTTGGCAAATAAATATCCAATTTGCTTAGAAAGTAATTCTTGGTTGAATGTTGGGTAATACTTAAATTTTTGATCGGATGAAAGAAATATAGATATAAATCCTGCAATTTTTATGAGGCTATTTTTGTCTGTAATTTCTTTTTCTCCGTTTAGTAGTCTGTAAAATTGCCTTTCATTAAGATTAAATTCTTTTATAAAATATGTTTTTAGTTCAGAAGATTGTTCATATATGTATCTTAAGATTTGAGATTGGCATTCTCCTAATATTATTTTTTTTAGTCCTTTTCTATTGATCCTAATTTTCTCAATTTGTTTTTTCCCAATAAATTCAACTGGATATATACTTGGAAGGTCTCTTACAGCGCCTCTTATGTTTCTTCTTGGTACTTTTCTATCAATTTTAGATTCAACGGCCTCTATTACATCTCTATAATTAGAAGTTTCTCCTAATGATGCAGCAACAAGGATTGCAAGGCACTGAACGTACTCTTTCTTTTCGTGGGTGCTTCCAAAATTAATCACGCCCTTTTTGAATGAAAATAGTGTTTTTTTATTGCTCATAAGATATTTCAAAATTGTCTTTTTTGTGTTTTCTTAGTATAAATATATCATATTTTTTCGTCAAATATGTGCATTTTTTTATGCAAGTTTTGTCAAAAATCGTGGCGTTTTTAAGCATATATTGGTATTTTTTGACATATTTCAAAATTTTATTAGGATAGTTATCTGATATTTGCTACTTTTAGTGTCTTATATAATCATTTATCATAGAAATATGCCAATTTGTTCAAATTTTAGGATATGAGGATATTATGAAATTAATTTCTTGGAATGTTAATGGAATTAGAGCTTGTATAAATAAGGGTTTTCTATCATTTTTTGATGAATCTGATGCTGATATTTTTTGTATACAAGAAACTAAAGCTGTTAGTTCTCAAGTTGAATTAGATACACCTGGCTATTCTCAATTTTGGAATAGTGCAGAGAAAAAAGGTTACTCAGGAACCTTAGTATTAACCAAAGAACAACCCATTAACTCATTTTATGGTTTAGGTATAGATAAGCATGATAATGAAGGCAGGGTTATTACTCTTGAGTATGAAAAATTTTACTTGGTGACTGTTTATACGCCAAATTCAAAAAGAGATTTATCAAGATTAGATTATAGAGAAAATGAATGGGATATTGACTTCTTAAGTTATTTAATTGAACTTGAAAAATTAAAGCCAGTAATTTTTTGTGGAGACTTAAATGTAGCACATAAAGAGATTGACCTTAAAAATCCTAAAAATAATATTAGAAATGCTGGATTCACAGCTGAAGAAAGAAAAGGGTTCGATAATATAGTAAGCCATGGATTTATAGATACTTTTAGGCATTTTAATAATGAAGGCGACAATTATACCTGGTGGAGTTATATGGGAGGGGCTAGATCAAGAAATGTTGGATGGCGTATTGATTATTTTTGCGTTTCGGATGAGTTGAAGTCAAAATTATCTAATGCAAAAATACATCCTGATATATTAGGTTCTGACCATTGTCCTGTGAGCATTGAAATAGATATTTAGGAAGATGAATTTGAATAAACTTTCTAAAGAAAAATCTGAGTATTTATTACAACATGCATCAAATCCTGTAGATTGGTATCCATGGGGTGCAGAAGCATTCAATAAAGCAAAAGAAGAGGACAAACCTATTTTTTTATCTATTGGTTATTCCAGTTGCCATTGGTGTCATGTTATGGAAAAAGAATCTTTTGAAGATATTGAAACTGCTAAAATACTAAATGAAAATTTTGTGTCTATAAAAGTAGATAGAGAAGAGAGGCCTGATATTGATTCTATTTATATGGCATCAATTCAAATGATTAGTGGAAATGGAGGTTGGCCTGCCTCAATATTTATGAATAGTGAAGGAGTTCCGTTTTATGCAGGAACTTACTTCCCAAAATTTGACAGGCATAACCTTCCTGCTTTTAAGTCTGTATTAGCAAAAATAATAGAAATATATCAAACCAACAGAAAAAGTGTGGATCATCATTCAAAAGTAGTTTTTGATGGAATGAAAAATTTATTTGAAAATACTGTGAATAAAAAAAATGATCCAATAAATAATTTGTATGCTAAGCTAAATTCTCAAATTAAAGATACATTTGACTTTGAAAAAGGCGGGTTTGGGGATTTCCCAAAGTTCCCAGAAACTACCAAGCTTGAGAATTTGTTTTTATTGGGTAAAAAAAATAATTCTAAAGAATTTTATGATATGGCCCAGCTTTCATTAGGATCAATGATCAACGGAGGTATTTATGACCAGCTTGCGGGTGGATTCTCAAGATATTCTACAGATAGAGAATGGAAAATCCCTCACTTTGAAAAAATGCTGTATGATAATGCACTTTTATTAAATATTTTGTGTATATCTTTCAAAGTAACTGAAAATCAGAATATAAAAAATACAATTTTAATGACAATCAGTTTTTTACTTGAAGAAATGAGATCAGAAGAAAATCTTTTTTATTCAACTCAAGATGCAGACTCTGAAGGTAAAGAAGGGGAGTACTATATTTGGGATTATAATGAAGTAAAAAATAATATCTCTAAAGAAGATTTTGAAATTATAAAAGATTATTGGGGTTTGACTAAAGAAGGTGATCTGGAAAATAAAAATATTTTATTTATAAAAAATTCTATAGAAGATATTTCGAATCAAAAAAAAATATCAAAAGACAAAATAGAAAAAAGCATTGAAGATTCAAGAGTTAAGCTTCTAAAAATCAGAAATAAAAAAGTAAAACCAAATACAGATTATAAGCATATATCATCTTGGAACGCTCTGATTATTTCTTCTTTATGTAATGCCTACAATATTACTTCAGATGAGAATTATATTACTCAAGCAATAAATACAGCAGAATCAATATTAGAAAATTTTATTCAAGATGATATGTTATTACATACCTCAAATAATAAGATTGGATTTTTGGAAGATTATTCATATCTTACAAATGCTCTGTTTGATCTTTATAACTCTACTCAATCGTCAAAATGGTACATTCATGCAAAAGAAATGTGTGATGATGCTATAAGCCGTTTCTGGAGTCCAAAAGATAAGATATTTTATGACACATTAGACTCAAATGAACTAATCTTCAGGCCTAAAGGATTTTTTGATCCGATGATTCCAAACGCTGCTGCTATTGCTTCACAAAATTTATACAGGCTTTACAGGTACTCTAATGAATCAAAATACTTGGACATTGTAGGAGATTCACTCAGTACAGTTTCTGGATTATTAGATAAAAGCCCATTAGATCTGCCTTCTTGGTTCAAGCTATATTACCTAATGGAAGAAGAAAGTTCTGAAATTTTTATTTCAGGGAGTTCAAAAGATAAATTTCATATTGATTCGATGAGATATTTGCTCTCAGTTTATATGCCAAATACAATAATCGTATCTATTGATCCAGAAAATAAGGAATTTAATTTACCTATAATGCAAGATAGATTAGATGATATTCAAACTAAAATTTATATATGTAAAGATTATGTTTGTGATTTGCCAATAGATAATTTAGATGACTTACATCAGAAAGTTCAAAACCTTAAGGGAGCCTACAAATCAAAATAGTATTGCTTGAACCAGAAATCCCACACAATACTGGTAATATTATTAGACTGTGTGCAAATATTAACGCTGAACTACATCTCATAAAACCTTTGGGTTTTACTATAAATGATAAAAACTTAAGAAGAGCTGCATTAGATTACTTTGATCTATCTAAAGTATTTATTCATGATAATCTAAATGGTTTTTTATCAGAAAATACTGGAAATATTTTTCTTACTGATAGTCAAGCAAATACAAAATATACTCAATGTAAATTTGATATGAATGATATTTTTGTATTTGGTTGTGAAAGTAAAGGAATAAGTACAGAGGTTTTAGATATGTTCCCTAAGGAAAAAAAAATATTTATACCAATGTATCCAAATATTAGATCAATAAATATATGTAATTCAGTTTCTATAATTGCATACGAATGCTTGAGGCAGAATAGTTTCGAATTTTAATTTTATTTAATTGGAGAAAAATTAGAAGAAACTACAATTTTATTTTCCATATACAATGGGGGGCTAGCATTGGACTTTGGAGGCCAGCCTATCGAACTAAATTTTTCCCTAGCATCGGTTCTGTGTTGCAAGCTTTCATATGCCCAAATATGCATAAATTTATTCACATCTCCAATATCAGATCTAAAAGCGCCAACCAAAGGTGCTAACGTACTTCTAGCCTCAATTTTTTCTTCCCATGCAGGGAGCATTTTTTCTATTTGATCTGGCTGATATGTATAAATTCTCATTTCAAAAAAAGGACCTATGTTTCTTTCAGTAAATTCAGGACTAAAAGAAACAGGATTCCATATTTCTGAATTCATTTTTACCATATATTCAGATGCGTCTGGTGGCCAAAGTTTTTTTTCAACTGCTTCTTTCCTTGATTCATTTCTATGTTCTAAATTATCATAGGGCCAAACATGAATTATTTGGTTCAAAGGTCCTATTTCTGTGAACCAAAAAGCCCCAATTTTTGAAATTTGATTTCTTCCATCTATTTTTTCTTGAAATTTTTCTAAAACAGTTGGCAATGAGCCAGCTTTTACTTGATAAGTTCTAAATTCATAAATCATTTTTCACCTCAAAATAATTACTAGGATTAAAAGAAAAGGTTACAATAAAATAAAATGAAAGTATAGGAGAAAGAATATTGTCAGAATCATCAATCTTTAGCAGAAAAAGCTCAGTAAATTTTAGTCCTGAAGAAATTACGTCAGAAAATATTGATTCAATAATAAAAGCTTCAATTTGGGCGCCTTCTTCAAGAAATAAGCAACCATGGAAAATTATTGCAGTCAGAAGAAATTCAAAAAAATTTGACCAACTAGTAAAATCAATGTCTGCTGGAAATCAAGTTATGGCAAATAACTCTGGACTAATTCTAATATTTTGCACACCTGATGAAAGTGATTTCTCTCCTAAAACCTTTTTAGATATCGGTTTTTCAGGCCAAAATGCTATGTTAAGAGCTACAGAACTAGGATTAGATACTCATCCAATAGGCGGATGGGATGAAGAAAAAGTTAAAAGTGTTTCTAATATCCCTGATAATAGTCGGGTAGCATTTCTTCTTATAATTGGTAAACCTGGAAAAATCTCAGACTTAGACAATGAATTGGTTGATAAGCATAACAAGAAAAGAGAGAGAAATTCTTTAGATAAAAATTTTAGCTTTGATGTTTGGGGTAAAGACTTCTAATCGTTTAGAGATAAAATAAGCAAATTTATTGCAGCTTCATAACTATTTTCTCCAAAACCTTGGACCGTGCCAATTACTGCTGGAGCTATGAGAGACTTTTGCCTCCAAGTCTCTTTTCTTGAATAAATGTTTGACATGTGTACTTCTACGCAAGGATACTCTATTGATTTTATTGCGTCATGGAGTGCAGTAGATGAATGTGTTAGCGCGCCTGCATTTATTACACAACCATTTATCTGGTTATTTTTTTTATGCATAATATCTAGAATTTCACCCTCGTGATTACTTTGAAAAAATTCTAAATTTATGCTCTCATTAGATATTTTTTGCTCTAAATCCAAGTTTATTTCTTCAAGAGTTCTCGTTCCATATATGCCAGGTTCTCTTTTCCCTAACATATTAAGATTAGGGCCGTTTATTACTAAAATTTCTAATTTCTTACTCATTAGTAGATAAAATTATTTGTTTTTTTATATATTGTATTACTATCAAAAAAAAACTTCTGAAGAAAAAAAATACTAATTCTACTAATTATTGTGAGGTTTAAATGAACATAATTCAGCTAAAAATTAATAATAAAAATAGAGCTCTAGCAGTTGTAATAGATAACAAAATTATTAATTTAACATCATCTGATAATTCTATAAACTCCTCATATAAATTATTTGAAAAAGTAATAAACGAAAAATTAGATCTTAATAAATTTCTTGAAACATTATTAAAAGGATCAAATAAATTTGATTTTACTTTTGATAAGTTGCTTGAATCTCCAGAAGAATATAATGTAAAAGTTTTACCTCCTATTGATCATCCCGATCCATATCGATTGTTTATTTCTGGGACTGGTTTGACCCATACAGGATCAGTAAAGTCCAGAGATATGATGCATAATGAAAATGATGCTAAGAAAGATGAAACTGATTCTGCAAAAATGTTTCAGATGGGAATTGAAGGAGGGAAGCCTTCTGAAGGGGAATTAGGAGTGGCTCCAGAGTGGTTTTATAAAGGAAATGGAAATAATTTAGTTGGTCACATGGATTCATTGTTAATGCCTGACTTTTCTTTAGATGGAGGAGAAGAACCTGAAGTTGTTGGATGTTATTTTATTGATAATGATGGTAATCCTGTAAGAATTGGATTTTCACTAGGTAATGAATTCTCTGATCATGAAACAGAAAAAATAAATTATTTATATCTAGCTCACTCCAAATTAAGGAACTGTGCAATAGGTCCATCCCTAAATACTTCATTAGAATTCTCAGATATTTCTTTGAGTTGTGACATCTCTAGAGATGGAATTGATTTGTATAAAAGTGGAGAATTGAAGTCAGGTGAAGAGTATATGTCTCATAGCTTAAAAAATATGGAATATCATCACTTTAAGTATGAAATGCATCGAAAACCTGGGGATATTCATTTGCATTTCTTTGGAACTAGTCAACTATCTTTTTCAACAAGGGATTGGAAATTTAAGGCAGGAGATAAAGTTTCTATATACTCTGATCAGTTTGATGGAAAGCTAGAAAATACCATTGAACAACAAAGCAAGGTTAATTTCGAAATTAAGGAAGTTTAAATTTGTTAAGAAATTTATTTTTTCTTGATAAGTTTTACCTGATTGGGTTTACTTTGTTAATTCCGACATCTATAAACTTATCTATTGCTCAATTTTTGTCCCCTGTACTAAATGCCATAATGGGTAGAACAGATAGGCCTGAATTATCTATAAGTGCATTTTCAATTGCTTTTTCAATATTATTTCTTATTGCTTTGCCTCAACTAAGAATTCAGCAACTAACTATTGTTTATTTTAAAAATTTCAATAAATTGAAAATACATTTTTTTGTTTTGCTTATGTCTTTAATTTGTCTTGCTGTTTCTATATTTGTAATATTTACTCCAGTTTCAATATTTTTTCTTGAAAATATCTTTGGCACAAAAGGAGATCTTAGAAAAAGTGTAGAAGATGGATTACGTATAGGATTTTATATTCCTGTTTTGCTAATACTAAAGATGCATTTTTATGGTATTTCTATTGTTACAAATAAATCTTCCTTAATTTGGATTGGGACTATTTTTGGTTTTTTATGTGCATGTATACTAGCTGTCCTCTTTTTTTTGTTGGGATATGATGGGCATAAAATTGGAATGTCGGCATTTTCTTTATCTCTGTTTTTTGAAACCATATTTATTTGTTTTCTAGTTAGAAATGAACTTTTTGATAAAAATTATTCTTTTGATAAGGATATATTTTTTGTAGGAGATCTTTTCAAATTTTTTATACCTCTACTTTTTGCAGCTTTTCTGCCCTCATTCACATTGCCTGCAGTTAATGCTTGCCTGACTAGATTAGATAATCCTGAAATTTCAATTTCTGCTGTGAATGTTGGATTTGGGATTTTTGGAGCAGTTTCATTCACAATTAATGGATGTCAATCAACTATACTTTCTCTTATTTCAAATGGATATAGCTATATCAAGATAAGAGAATTCTCTTATTTTGTTGGCTTTTTGACATTATTGTTGTGTGGGTCGATAGCATGGATAGGCCCGATTAATGAATTTATTTTTATTAATTTATTTAATTTAGAAGATAAACTTTTTACAAGTACTTTATTAGTGTTTAGATTATTATCCTTTTTGCCCCCGTTTTTAGTTATGGAACAGTTGTACGTTGGAATAATTATGAATTCAAAATCAACAAATCCAATTATATATATAAATATTTGTAGATTTTTAGTATTAATAATGACATTGGGGACTGGTATATTGATATTTAAGAATTTTGAGAGTTATGGTGCAATTGTTGGCGGCTCTGCATGGTCATTAACACTATTCTTTGAGGCAATTTTTGCTTGGTTATTTGCAAGAAATATAGCTAAACCTTAGTGTTTATATTTAAATTATTAATTTCATGGAAGTCATAAAATATGTTAAAAAATCTATTTAGGAAACAACAAAAAGATTCTATATCATCTTTATCTGATGATAAAAAAAGAGCAATAACTGGCTGGTGCATGTATGATTGGGCTAATTCTGCTTTTTTTACATCTGCAGGGACAGCTATATTTCCCATATATTTTGTGATTGCGTTCCAAGCAACCTTTGGCAGCAGAACTGAAATATTTGGCATTACTTTTACGGGTTCTTCATTATGGGCCTTAGGTGTATCAATGTCCGCCTTATTTGTTGCCCTGACAAGTCCTGTGTTAGGAGCAATAGCAGATACAAAGCCTCTCAAAAAAACTTTCTTGAAATATTATATGATTATGGGGTCACTTTTTACCATTATTAGTTTTTTCTCAGTTTATGTAGCTAATTCATGGGCCTGGCTTATAGGTTGTTATTTTATAGCAAACGTTGGAGCTGCTGGAGCAAATGTTTTTTATAATTCTTTACTACCTAGTTTAGCTCCAAGTAAGTATGCTAGTGAAATTTCAACAAAAGGGTACGCATATGGCTATGTTGGAGGAGGTTTATTATTGTTGTTTCATCTGATTATTATTCAAGGAGCAAGTATTTATTTAGAAGAATCTGCTGTTGATTTAGTAACTAGAATTTGTATAGTTTCTGTAGGAGTTTGGTGGTTTGGATGGTCTATTTGGACACTTAAAACTGTCCCAGAGCCGGAAATCGAGAATGAATCTACTAAAACGAGCGTATCTGAAATTATATTAACTGCATTTTCTAGACTCAAACAGACTTTTTCAGAGATAAGAAAGTATAAATACCTTTTTACATTCCTGATAGCTTTTTATATTTTCAATGATGGTGTTCAAACAGTTTTATCAGTTGCAGGAGCTTATGGAGCTGATGTTTTAGGTGTTGATTTATTATTTAACATGATAACAATATTAATAGTTCAATTTGTTGCTGCCCCTGGCTCGACTCTATTTGGCTGGTTAGCCTATAAAATAGGAACTAAAGAGGCTCTAGTTATTGCCCTGAGTGGTTGGGTAGTTATAATAATTTTTGTTTTAGGATTTGCTCCTCTGAAGTTAACTAAAAACTCTGATTACGATTACCAATTTTCATACAGTCAAGAAATAAAAAGATATGTCCTAGACTCTGCTCCAGAATTTTCCTCAACAGAAGAAAATATAGATATAATTACATGGGAAAAAAATTATCATTTAGAAAAAGGCACTGAGTTAGAAGAGAAAGAATTGTCTAAATTTATTGATATTATTTCAAATGAAACCACAAGCTCATTTTCGCTAGTTGTAGTTGGAGGAGAATCAGATTCTACTAAAATAGTTAGTAAAAATCATTCATCCAGTTTGTCTGATAGTTGGATTGATATTTGGCCTAAATTCTTGAGAGATACTTTGTGGCAACCACTCAATATTCAAATAGGATTTCAATGGATGCTATTAGGACTATTTAGTGGGCTAGTTTTAGGGGGTAGCCAAGCATTAGCTAGATCATGTTTCTCCATGATGACACCAATAAAAAAATCCGCAGAATTCTTTGGCTTTTATGCATTTACTATGAAAGCTTCATCTGTCATTGGTCCACTTATTTATGTTATTGCAGTAAATTCAAGCAATCAAAAGTTAGGTGTATTAATTATTTGGGGACTTATTGTAGTTGGAACTATATATCTTTCAACAATTAATGTTCATAAGGGTGCTCTGGTGGCTGAAGAGGAAAATAATAAATAGTTATTCTTCTATATATTCGTATTTTCTAACCCCAGAAAGACCATACCATATTAGTAAAACTACAAAAATAGAAACAGCTCCACCAACTATCATGGTGTTTCCTGCTCCTATGTAATCTGACATAATTCCTACTTCCCATTTTCCTATTCCGTTTGCACTCATTGCCGCAAGAGAATGTGCCGCACTTGCTCTGCCTCTCATATTATCAGGGGTAGTTAATTGGACTATTGTTTGCCTCATTGTCATTCCAACGGCATCAGCTGCTCCAAGTGCAATTAGAGCAAATATACCTACCCAAATTGATGTTGACCACCCGAAGAGAATAAGAAGAAATCCGTAGAATAGAGTCGCATAGAGTACAATTACTCCTTTTTTTCTGATTTTATGTAAATTCATTACTAATAAACTACCAACAATAGATCCTAATGCATTAAATGCTGTAAGAATTGCTACTGCATCTCTACCCCTAGAATAAAGTTGTTTAGCAAAAATAGGAAATAATTCCCTGTAATAAGAAACTACAGTAACTCCAATATCAAGAATATATAATCCTGGTAATATTGGGTGAGCTATAACATACTTGAATCCTTCAACTAAATTTCTATGAATATTTGTGTTAGGCTTGGCATCTAAAGCTTTGCCACTTTCTCTTATAAATAAGGGCGATATAACACTAACAAGGGCAAAAATAGTATTTATCCAAAATGAAAGAACTAGAGATTCTGTAGCCTGTTCTTTCCAGGCGAAGGAAGTTACAAAAAATAAAAATGGAGTAATTATTGTTCCCACTTGCCAAGTGATGGTATTCATAGCAACGGCATGTGCTAATACGTTTCTTGGTACGACTCTTGCTGTAAGTGCTGATCTTGAAGGGTTGCCAAACACGCTAGTAGCTGACAATATTGCTGTTACTAGATATACATGCCATATTTCTAACAGTGAAAAACTCTCTAAAAGACTCATAAGTCCAATGAAGATAAAACTTGATAATTGAGTTATTGCTATTAGCTTTTTTCTATCAAGCCGATCTGCAAATACTCCTCCGTATAGATTTGAAGGGATTCTTACTGCTAGCTCAATAAGTCCTAAATATGCAAGAGTTGACCCTAATCCAGTTCTTTCATAAAGCCAAACTGCAGTAATAATCATTCTTAGATTCATAGTTACAGTTGCTGAAACTCCTGATAACCACAAAACTCTATAGTCAAAGTATAGAAACGCTGACCAAATTTTTAGTTCGGATTTATTTTTTTTATCTTCTGAATTAGTAGACATATGAGTGTTTAGTATAGGCTAAAAAAATATTTATTTCTTATTAAATTGAGGATTTATTTAATTTTTTTTTAAAAGATCATGCTTCCTCTTTATTGCTTCTTGCATAATAGCGGACATTTAAAGCCAAATTAATCTAATAAGTTTCATTGTCAAAATTATTAGATTGTCGAGCAAAACTAAAAAAAGAAAAATTTGTTATATATTAAAAATAAATATGAATCACATTCAGGCCTTTTGTTTCAATTGATAAAAACCCTACTAAAAAAAGAAAATTTAGCTTCGTTAAAGTATTACTTATATAATACAAGCTATTTTAAAGCACAAAATCAATTTTATTAAAAAGTTATGCTTTGGTTGAGCTTTTTATGCATTTGCGTTACGGTGCATTGTTCTTTGTTTTGGATCAAACTTGTAAAAAAATATCTATGCTTTTATATTCTGCCTTTATTATAATTTCCTCCATAATGCTTCTAAAATTCCTGCATTAATAAAGGAGGTCCTATGATTATTGAAAATATGAAATTGCCAGAATATTCTTTAACTGAAAGCATTAAATTTATTGAACCTGTAGTTTTTTCTAATTTGTCTAGCATAACTAAAGATCATTTTGCAAAATTACGTTCTTTCAATTCTTCCGGTGGAGCTTTTAACCTTAGGCTCTCTTCAGCTAGGCTCTGGGGGCTTATCACAGATGGAAACCCTTTCAAGCCCACATCTCTTGCTAAGCAAATTATTTTGTCCTCGGATACTCAACAAAAAATCAACTTGCTTTATGAAACATCAAGAAATTTTATGGTGTTCAATAAGCTTTCAAGAGACTTAAACTTAAATCCTTCATTATCTGATATTTCTAGGCTTATTTCAGAAAATCATGATAATAAAGTTCTTAGAAAAATTCGAAATATTATTATTGATATTAGACTTCACGTTAATAAATTTTCTCCGGAGAAAGATACTTACAATCATTCTAAAGACTTAAAACTTCAGCTAAGGGGTATAAGTATTGATGTTGAAGAATCTAGAGAATCTTTACTTGCAGCTATAAAGTTACTAGAATCAAGATTAGATTTATTCAGAATTTAATACTGCTTTTATATGTTTTGCTAGTTCAATATTTATGTATTTAATTTGAGATATATCTTCAACGTTAGCATTTTTTATATTTTCAACACTTTTAAATTTTTTTATCAAAGCTTTTCTTTTAACAGAACCTATTCCTTCTATTTGATCTAATCTAGATTTATTTGATTTTCTTTGTCTTAGGTTTCTATGATAAGTCACCGCAAATCTATGAGCTTCATCTCTTATTCTTTGAATAAGATATAAGCCTTGAGATGATTTATTAAGAACAATTGATTCTTCTGTATAAGGTAAAAACAATTCCTCTTCTCTCTTTGCAATACCGGCAATAGGTAAATCAGAGATACCAAGTTTATTCATGATTTGTAATGCTGAACTTAATTGACCTTTACCTCCATCAATTAGTACTAAATCTGGTTGTTTATGAAATGAATCTAATTTTTTTTCTACAGTATTTTTATTTTCAACCAATCTACTAAATCTTCTATTTATGACTTCTCTCATAGCTTCAAAATCATCATTTTTATCTTCTGAGATCTTAAATCTTCTATAATCTGATTTTTTTGGTGTACCGTTTTCAAAAACTGACATTGAAGCTACAACATTTGATCCTTGAATATGAGAAATATCATAGCATTCAATTCTTTTTGGTATGTTATCTAATCCAAGTTCAGTCTGTAATTCTTTTAGAGCTAGTTGGGTTTTTTTCTTGTCATTTATCCATTTGATTTGCCATTGTTTGATTGATTCTTTAGCATTGTTTGTAGCCATATCTAAGATACTTTTTTTTGAACCTTTTTGAGGTACATTTATCGTTACTTTTGTTCCTTTTTTATTGCTTAGAAAACCAATAAGAACATCTTTTTCATTTGGGATGTCAGAAACAAGAATTTTACTTGGGATATTAATATTTTTAGAATAATAATCGAATATAAATAACCTTAGAACTTCATTGATTTCAGTGTCTTCTACATTCTCTATTCTAAATTTTTCATGAGATAGCAGGTTGCCGTTTATAATATTGAAAATAATAATCATTCCTTCGTTGTTAATCTTAAAGCAAGAAATCATATCAAATGATTGTTTTTGTAAACCAGAAACTTTTTGTTTCTCTAACATTTTTTCTATAGAATTTAATCTGTCTCTGAAAACAGCAGCTCTTTCATAATTTTGACTTTTCGAAGAAGCTTCCATCTCTTTTCTTAATTCTTTTACTATAGAATTTGTTTTACCTAATAAAAATTTCTCTAAACTAGAAATAGTTTCTTTATAAAGCTTTTCATCGTTATTATGATAAGCCTCAGAACATCTTCCAATTTCAAGTTCAAAACATGGCTTTGAAACTATTTCTACATTTTTCTTATCACAGGTTCTATAAGGAAATATTTTAGATAATAAATCCAATGTTTGCCTCACACTAGATATTGAAGTATAAGGTCCATAATATTTATTCTTGTCATCAAATTGAGGATTTCTGGTTATAAGTATTTTGGGAAATTTTTCAGATTTTGTTATTTTGATATATGGATAAGTTTTATCATCTTTTAGCCTTGCGTTATATTTGGGTTGATACTTTTTGATTAATTGATTTTCTAATAGTAGTGCTTCTTGTTCAGATTCAGTTACTATATAATCAAAATCTTTTATCCTAGATATTAGTTCATTGACTTTAGGGGTGATATCTTTTGGATTAGAAAAGTAAAATTTTAAACGATCCTGTAATGAGTTTGCTTTTCCCACATATATAATTTTTTTATTTTCATCAGAATGAAAATATACCCCAGGTCTTTTAGGTACTTCAGAAATTCTATTTTTATATGAATTATTATTATCCAAGAACTATAGTTAATATTGCTAAAATTATAACCATAGAAGTTGCTATTACACCCATTTTTTTAATTTCACCAGAAAAATAATTTGATGGTAGGGTATCCGCTGTAGCTTTTTTAGTTAGCTTTTGAGTCGGTTGTATAGCACTAGGCTCTTTTATATTTTCTTCTATTATGTTTGTACTAGCTGTATTTTGTACATAAACATTTGGTTTAGATTTTTTTTTGCTTTTTTTACTTTTTTTTGGCATTTTATTTACTTCTTTTACTTAAATATTTTTTTGCATTTTCACATATATCGTCTATGATCTCATCCTCAGGAAGCAGTTCTGAATTAAATATAATATTGAATATTGATGGATCAAGTGGTTGTTTTTGAAAAATGTTAAGGTAATAATTTTTCTTTCCTTCATCATATTCTAATATTTTATTTCTTGCTAAATCATCTGAAATACCTTCCCTTTCAGCATATTTTTTAATTCTCACATCAAAATCGCAATAAATGCCAACTTTTAGAGCACTTTCATCATTTCTTAGAACTCCAGATGCTCCTCTACCAAGTATAAGTACGCTTCCTTGCTTGGCGATTTCATTTATAACTTTTTTTATTGCTTTGGAAAAATCTAAATTTTCTTCAAGTTCTTGTTTATGAGGGAAGTCTTTATATGGTGAAGAAAGGAGATTTTCAATTCCATGCCCAAAAAAAGGATCTGCTCCACCACCTGACAAAGCTGATTTTTCCAGCGCTTTCAGTAAATTATCCGTTATTCTTTCTGTGAAAGATTTTTCTTCAGGTTTTTTTTGAAGATCCACAATTTCCGCTAAATGCTTGTCCATTTCCTTGGCTATTTTAGAAAGAATGATTCTATCAACAAAATCAATTCCTAGTTTTTCTGCTACAGATCTACCAATTTTTTGGTACCCTGATCCCAAATAACCTTCTATCGTTACAACTGGCAAATTTTTCTCCTTATAATCTCATTTTATTTATTTCCTCTAGGGTGTGCAACATTATAATCTTGGATTAACTTTTCATTGGGGATTTTAGTATATATTTGAGTTGATTCAATTGAACTATGTCCTAAAAACTCTTGCACGTGTCTAATACTTGCACCTCCTTGTAATAAATGAGTTGCAAAGCTATGTCTTATCATATGAGGAGTAACATTTTTATTGATTCCTACATTCATTACTCTTTGCTTAAGTTTTTTCCAAACGTATTGTCTTGTGATATTTTTTGAATTTTTTCTAACAAACAAAGGTGAGGAGTAATTTTTATTTTTTGATAAATTGGGTCTTATATCTTTAATATATAAACCTATTCTCTCTGAAGCATTTTTGTATATAGGTAACACTCTCTGTTTGTTACCTTTGCCTGTTACTCTGACACTTTGTTTTTCTATATCAATTTCTCCTATTTTTATTGAAATTACCTCTGAAACTCTTAATCCTGCTGCGTACATTAGTATAAAAATACAGGTATTCGTATATTCTTCTAAGTTTTTATCTTCAAATTCAATTATTTTTTCAATTTCATTAATACTCAGAGGTTTAGGTATGGGAGAGCCCACTTTTGGTGTTCTAATTTTTTCTAGGATATTGGATTCAACATGGTTATCAAATTCCAAAAATTTAAAAAATGATTTTATAGATGCATATTTTCTTTTTTGTGTTGATTTTGTTTGGTTCTTAATACTTTCAAAATATTCATTGATATCTTTTAGGGAAATCTTTTCCCAAGAATATTTATTATTTTTTTCTAGATGATTGGATAAAAGCTTAAGATCATTAGAATATGAATCTAATGTATTAGGACTGTATCCTTTTTCTGATGAAATATAATTGTAAAACTTTTCTAATTGATTATCTAAACTCATATTTTTTCTTTATTTAGGAACAAATTTTGTTTATTATGTTAATGATTAGAAACCACTATTACTAATATTATAGATTATGATAAAAATACCTTTTCATCCAATGATTTTTGAAACAGACTTTATAGGTCTGTCATGGCATGGCTTTTTTTCTGTTATCGGAGTGATAACTGCTATCTATATTGTCATTAAGCAGTCAAGAAAAGACGGTATAGATGACAATATTATTTTCAATATAGCTTCATGGGGAGTTATTGGAGGAATAATCGGAGCTAGATTAGTTCATATTGTAGATCATTTAGATTACTATTTAGAAAATCCTGCAAATTTTCTTTATATCTGGAGAGGTGGTATAGGACTTTGGGGTGGAATCCTCGGTGGAACTTTAGCTGGTATTGCTTATGCTAAGTATTTGCAATTTGATAATGATCTTATAGGTAAGCTAATGGATTTTGCAGCACCAGCTTTGCTAGCGGCTCAAGCTATTGGAAGAATTGGCGATATTATAAATGGAGAACATTGTTCAAGGGCAACAGACTTTTTCTTTGGATGGTATTTTTCAAATCCGGCTTCACCAGGAATGAGTTGTATAACACGAAGTGAAAGTTGGAGTAATGGTCATTTCCCTCCAGGTACCCCTGTTACAACAGCTGTTCATCCAGCTGCTCTATATGAATTTATTTGGGATATTATAGGACTTGTAATATTAGTTTTATTTAGAAACAAATTTAAGCCTAATGGGAGTCTATTTTTCATATACTTAGCTTGGTATAGTTTAGGTAGATTCTTGATTCAATGGGTTCGTTTGGATAGGGTTTACTTTTGGGGATTACAAGAAGCTCATTTTATAGCTATAATTTGCTTTGTTATTTCAATTTCATTTCTTGGAGTGAAATCGAGGATTTCAAACTAGCAAGGATCTATTTCTAAAATATGAATCTTCTTTTGTTTTTTCCCATTCCAAAAATCTGTTCGTAATTTGTATATTATATTTACATTATTTTTAGAGAATTCTTCTAAATAAGGGATATTAAATCCAATGAAATCAAAACTATTTTTAGAGTTTATTATTTTTCCAGAAATATGATTTTTATTTGCTCCAATAGCTCTTATTTTTTCTGTTGAGACATTTGTAGAATAAAAAAGAGGATCAGGATTTTTTTCTCCAAACGGAGATAAGGTTTTGATTTCATCCCATAGTTCATAATTAATGATATCTATATTTACTTCCAAATCTACTTCATAATTTTTTTTTGATTTTTTCGTCTCTAATTTGCTTAACTTAATCATTTCATCAGAAAATGAATTGTAATCAGATGACTTAATTGAAAATCCTGCTGCTAGTGCATGTCCACCAAAATTTATGAAATACTTTTCTAACTTTGAAAGAGAATCAAATAGATTATATGATTCGTTTGATCTAGATGAAAATTTATATACATTTTCTTTTTCTGCAAAACAAAATACAGGTTTAGATAGATTCTCTACTAATCTACCTGCTAATGGTCCCAATAATCCTAAAGGATAATTTGTACAATCAATGAAAATTAAAGGATTAGACTTTTGTGTAATTATTTGATCTTGAATTTTATTCCACAATTCTAATGATAGAGATTTTCTTTTATTATTCATTTGTTCTATTTTTGATGAAAGATTATGAGCATTTTTTGAATTTTTAGCAGTTAACAACTTCAAAGAGGTGTATGGATCTTCAATTCTTCCTGGTGTATTTATTCTGGGAGCCATTGAGAAAGATATGTAATCAGCCTCAGGAGGTTCATAGAAAAATTTTTTTCCAGAAATATTATTAAGTGCCTTAATTGCATAATTATTTGTTTTACTTATTTCCAGTAAACCTTTTTTTACAATAGTTCTATTATTTTTTAATAAAGGTGCAACATCTGCTACTGTACCTATAGTTGCTAGAGAAGTTAGACCTTCTTTCATAGGTACTTTGAAATAATCAAAAAGTGCTTTAGCTAATATCCAAGCAACACCTGCACCTGAATATTCAGTTAAATTTTTGTTTAGCGCTGGATTTAATACTGGGTAGTTATAAGTTTCTTTTTCAGGGATATGATGGTCTGTTATTATAAATTCAATTTTGTTTGAATTCATAGCTTTTTCTATTAGGTCAAATGAGTTTGTTCCAGTATCTACAGTTATTATTAATTCACATCCAAAATCAATTAAACTATTAATTCCTTTTTCAGATATACCATGGCCTTCATTTTCCCTATTAGGAATAAAAGGTTTAGGTATTGCTCCAAGGCTTTCTATAGTTTCAATTAATATTGCTGTACCTGTTAATCCATCTGCATCAAAATCTCCGTATATACCTATTTTCTTTTTAGATTTTATAAATGATACTAAAATTTTAACAGCATCTTCCATATCGCTAAATTCATAAGGATTAATTGTATCTAGATCAGAATCACTTAGGAAATTCTTAATGTTTTCATCAGAGATATTTCTGTTTTTGATTAAATTTTCTACAATTTCAGAATTACTTATTTCAGATAGATTTGAATTTCTTTTCTCAATATTAATTCTGTAATTATCTGTTTCAAGAATCATTATTGATTTGGATAATCTTGAAACAGTAGGGAACTATTATGTCCACCAAATCCCAAAGAATTAGATATTGCCGCGGGTATATTACCTTTTAAAGCGTGATTTGGAACATAATCTAAGTCACAATCTGGATCAGGATTTATTAGATTAATTGTAGGGGGAACTACTTTTTCATTTATTGCAAGGCATGTAAATGCAGCTTCTATACCACCTGCAGCTCCTAATAGATGACCGGTCATAGATTTTGTTGATGAAATCTTTAATTTTTTTGCATGCTCTTCAAAAGATCTCTTAATAGCGATAGTTTCAAACTTATCATTTAGTTGAGTTGAAGTTCCATGGGCATTAATATAAGCAATTTTTTCTTTTTCAATTCCTGCATCATTTATAGCAATATTCATTGCTTTAGAAGCACCTTCTCCTTCAGGATGAGGTTGAGTTACATGATGTGCGTCAGAAGTTGCACCATAACCTGCTAATTCACAAATAATAGTAGCTCCTCGTTTCAAGGCATGTTCTTCTTCCTCTAGTACTAATAAACCTGAGCCTTCACCTAAAACAAACCCATCTCTTTCAGCATCAAAAGGCCTAGAAGCTTTTTCAGGATTATCATTATTTGTTGACAAGGCTCTTGCAGAGTTAAATCCAGCAATTCCAATAGGGCAAATGGCAGCTTCACTCCCTCCAGCTAATACTATATCGGCTTCGCCTCTACGAATCATGTGCAAACCTTGACCTATAGAATCTGCTGCTGATGCACACGCTGACACTGTTGAAAAATTTGGACCTTTGGTTCCAAGCATCATTGATACTTGACCTGAAGCCATATCTGAAAGCATCATTGGAACCAAAAAAGGGCTTATTCTAGACGGTCCTTTTTCATTAAGAACGCTAAATTGATCACTTAGTGTCTTTATTCCTCCAATTCCACTTCCTATTAGAACTGCAAATTTATCTCGATCTATAGAATCCATATGTAATCCAGAATCTTTAATTGCTTCTTTTGCTGTGACACATGCAAATTGAGCAAACCTATCAAGTCTACTAGCAAATTTTCTTCCTAAAATTTCATCAGGATTAAATTCAGATATTTCGGCTGCAATTTTTGTTTGAAAGCTTTCGGTATCAAATGATGATATCAAACCTATTCCGCTTTTACCTGTGGTAACTGATTTCCAACTTGAATTCCTATCTAAACCTATTGGTGTCAATAGACCTATTCCAGTAACAACAACCTTCTTTTTCATTTTGTATTTTCCCTCTAATTTGATAAATAATAATTCATTAAAATAGTTTTTGGAGAATCAAGAGTTATATACTTGATTACTATACTCTAATGATATTAATAATCTTATGAATGTCTATATAGAAACTCATGGATGTAAATTAAATATTGCCGATTCACAGAAGATTTCAGATAAATTGTTATCTTCAGGTATGGAAATTTCTAATAATATAAAAGATTCTGATATATATGTCTTGAACACTTGTACTGTCACAAAATCTGCTGATAAAAAAGCAAGAAACAAATTAAGAAGTATTAAGAAACAAAATCCAAATATACATGTAGTAGCAACAGGTTGTTACGTTCAGAGAGATAAAAAAGAAATTTCTGAACTTGGAATTGTGAACACAATTATAAATAATGAAGAAAAAGATAACTTTTTAGATATTTTATCGAAAGATGTAAAATTCAAATTTGACAAAAAACTAGAGCAAAATAATATTGATAATATTTTGTTGGGTAGAACGAGAGGATCTGTAGCTATACAAAAAGGTTGTAATCAAATTTGTAGTTATTGTATCGTTCCTAAAGTTAGAGGAAGAGAGGAGTCTATTTCTCCTGAATCAATTATAAATAGGATAAATTATCTTGTAGATAGGGGGTGCTTAGAAGTTGTTTTAACTGGAACTCAACTTGGAACATATGGTTATGATTTAGACAATATCAATTTAACAAAACTCTTATTATCTATTTTGAATAATACTAAAATTAGAAGACTTAGGTTGTCATCAGTCCAGCCGCATGAATTTAATGATGATCTATTAAATCTTTGGAATAATAAAAAATACCAAAAAAGATTATGTCCTCACTTTCATATTCCTCTGCAAAGTGGATCAGATGCAATACTAAAAGAGATGAGACGAAAATACTCTACAAAACAATTTTCGAGTATTGTGTCTCACATAAGAAGTAAAATTCCAAATTCATCTATTACTACTGATCTTATTGTAGGATTTCCTGGTGAAACAAAGTTAGATCATGATAATACTAAAGACTTATTAATGAATTTGGAATTATCTGATATCCATGTCTTCCCATATTCTATTAGGCCTGGAACAACGGCTTTTTATCTTAAAGAAAAAGTTCAGTCATCAATAATAACAGAGAGATCTAAAGAAATTAGAGAAATTGCCAAAAATTTAAATAATAAGCACTTGAATTCCTTAGTTAATACAAAACAAAAAGTTTTGTGGGAGAAAAAATCTCCATACTCTGGTTATACAGAAAACTATTCTTATTTTAAACTTATTTCTAAAAAAGATCCTTCTCAGCAAATATCTGATGTCTTAATTAGTTCGGTAGATAATGAAAGTAATCTTGTTGGAATTTTGAATTAAATACTTATTGGTTCTAAATTCAATGCATTATTATTTCTTTTTATGTAACCTGCATACTCTTTATAACCATGAGCAAAAACCATCAGCCATCCCTCTTGTTCACATTGAGCAATTATTCTTCTTTTTATTTCGAGGGTTTGGTCTGGATACCTGTCATATGCTGTAATATATGCAAGTGGTAAATGCGAAGGTGCTGGAATAAGTTCAGATAAATATACTATTCTTTCAGATCCTGCATTTACTTTGATAATTTGATGACCTTGTGAATAACCATCTATCATTTCACAAAATACACCTGGGCTTATTTCTGTGTTTCCATCTAAAAATTCAACCATATCTCTGTCTTGTAAAATATTTAGATGTTCTACAGGATGACCATAAGCTGGTAATAGTCTTTCATCTTGATCAAATGCTTCATCCCATGCAGATTTTTGAACTAAGTACTTTGCTTTTGGAAATGTAGGTATTAATTTACCTTCTCTATCCAATGAAGTTGAGCCACCAGAATGATCAAAATGAAGCTGAGTCAATACCACTTTGGTTATATCTTTTGCAGAGACTCCGTTATTTTTCAAGTTTCTGATTAGCCTTGAGGAAGCATGTCCATATATTTCTCTATTAATTTCAGGCTCTTTAGATCCAATCCCTGTATTTACTAAAATATTTTCATCTCCACTTTTTATAAGAAGAGAATTTAATCCTAGTCTAACTCTATTTTTTCTGTCAGGCTTAGCTTGCTTCTCCCACAAAACCTTTGGAACAGGTCCAAAGAATGGACCACCATCTAACAAATATGAACCATCACTAACAACTTTTACCGAATTTATGTTTTTCATTTTTTACCCCCCAGTAATTTATGAATATAACTATGAATTTAATATTTATAAATCTAAGAAACAAGGGACTAAAGTACTTATTTTTGAACTTTTTCAGTTAAAGTTTTGAACAAATTCAAAAATTGGATTGGAATTTAATGCACATTTTTTTTAGTAAATTAAAGAAAAAATAAAAGCTATAATGTAATAAAAATAATTTAGTAAAGAATAGTCATGTTAAATAATAAAATTAAATTCTTAAGTAATATAAATGATAAATCTCTATCAGAAACTTTAGTTGTTCCAATAATATCTGATGAAGAGATTAGTATAGATCTGGGAGATTCTAATGCTAATTCCTTATTTAGAGATACCGTGAAAAATGAGGATATATCCTCCAATGGGAAAGTAACTATTTTATATACTCCTGATAGCTTATTTCCTGATTTCAATTATCTAAGAATTATTTGTATAGGATTAGGAGAATCAGTTAAGTTGGACTCAAATACTGCTAGAAAAGCAGGAGGATCTCTAGGTAGATATTTTTTAGCTTCTAAGATCGAGGATTTAAATTTTTTTGTTGATTCATTGTTATTTTTTCAACAAAAAGAAATTATTATTGAATCTCTTATAGAGGGATTTTTTCTTGGTAATTATTCTTTTGATAAATATAAAAATAAGAAAAATAAAAAAAATAATAGTTATGAAATAACCTGCTCTGATTCTAATCTAGAAATTTCTATGATTGCTAATAAATCTTTTGAAAAATCTAAAGCTGAAAAGATTGCAAGAAACTTGGTAAATGAACCTGCTAATTTCTTAACTCCAACTAAGTTATCTGAGATTGCATTTGAATTATCTAGCGAAAATTTGACTTGTAAAATTCTTGATAAGAAAGACTGTAAAGATTTAGGAATGAATGCATTTCTTGGAGTCTCTCAAGGCTCTGTAGAAGAGCCAAAATTAATACATATTTCATATAAACCAATACCTAATGAAAATTCTTATTGGTACGTAGGAAAAGCTATAACATTTGATAGTGGAGGATTGTCTTTAAAGCCATCAGGTTCTATGTTTTCTATGAAAGGTGACATGGGGGGATCAGCTTCTGTAATTGCTGCAATTACAGCTATTGCAAATTTAGGAATTAATGTAAACATAGAGGTTCTGTGTTTGGCTACAGAAAATATGCCTAGCGGCTCAGCTCAGAGGCCAAGTGATGTTGTTGAAGCAATGGATGGAACTTATATCGAGGTGGAGAATACGGATGCTGAAGGTAGATTAACATTAGCTGATGCAATTACATATGCAAAAACCTTTGATCCTAAATTTATTATTGATATAGCTACATTGACAGGAGCAGCATCAATTGGATTAGGAAAAGGAAATATATCGGCTTTTTCTAATAATGATGAATTCATGAAAAATGTTAGTTCTGCAGGAGAAATTTCAGGTGATTTTGTTTGGCAGCTACCGCTAGATTCTGTATCAAAAGAACAAAATAATTCCTCAATAGCTGATATCAAAAATACAGGAGGAAGATTAGCAGGAACAATTACTGCTGCTCATTTCATCAATCATTTTGTTGGAGATGTCCCTTGGGTTCACTTAGATATCGCTGCAAATTCAATGACATCTTCTAGTGAAGGTTGGCATAATAAGGGTGCCACTGGGATCCCAACTAGATTGTTGATAGAATTAGCTTATATTTTTGAAAAGAAGAGGTGAATAATGGCAAGATCATATAAACCAATTGAGGTAAGTAAGGATATTTTAGAGAGATTTAAGAAGGTTCCAGTCGCAACAGTTTGGTCTTGCTTGAATAATTACTTAGGAGTACCTTTGCCATTTATGGAAAATGTTAAACTAATGACTCCTAATCAAAGATTATCAGCAAGAGCTAGAACTCTAAGATTTTTACCTCCAAGGCCAGATATTGATTCTGAAACAAAAATAGGGGAGAACTCCCCTGAAATGATGGCTATGTCAAGATGTGGAGAAGATGATGTTTTAGTGGCAGACATGATGGGTGCAAAATATGCAGCTATAGGTGGAGATGTAAAACTACTTCTTCTAAAGATGAATAATGCTGCAGGTATTGTAACTGATGGAGCAATAAGAGATTTGGATGTCTTAAATGAAGAAAATTATGACCTAATAGTTTATGCACAAGAAAGGACTCCATATGGAGGAAGGCCATGGGCAGAGCCCGCTGAGGAGAATATTGATATTCAATGTGGAGGAGTATTAGTAAGACCTGGGGATATTATTGTCGGAGATAATGATGGAGTAGTAGTTGTTCCTTCTTGGTTTGCAGAAGAATGTATCGAATGGGTTGAAGATCATGAGGGAGCAGAAGCTTATATTAAAGAAAAAATTCTTAAAGAAAACGCTATTCCGGGTAAATATTATCCTCCAACAAGGGATACAATTAATGAGTATCGAAAATCTGTAGGTAAAGAACCTACTAATCACTAGTACGCATTTACAACATGGTGGGCGTGGTAAAGTGGTTATTACGACCGGCTGTGACCCGGTAGATCGAGGGTTCGATCCCCTCCGCCCACCCCATATGCGCCCGTAGCTCAGCTGGATAGAGCATCTGGCTTCGAACCAGAGGGTCGGGGGTTCGAATCCTCCCGGGCGTGCCAATCCTTCTTATTTCCAATATAATAATCTAATGAAAGAATATATTAGAACCATTTTAGATTTTCCTATCAAAGGTATTAAGTATAGAGATATAACAACCTTATTAAAGGATCCCAATTTATTTTCAGAACTAATTGATAGTATGACTGAACCATGGATAGATAAAAAAATAGACGCTGTGCTAAGTATTGAATCTAGGGGATTTATTATTGCTGGAGCAATAGCATATAAATTAAATGCTGCGTTTATTCCTCTAAGAAAACCCGATAAACTTCCCCATGAAACTTATAGCGTTTCTTTTGATTTAGAGTATGGATCTACTGAAATGCATATACACAAAGATGCTTTAGATGGACACCAAAACCTATTAATTATTGATGACTTACTAGCTACTGGAGGAACTGCAATTGCTGCGATTGAATTAGTAGAAAAATTTGATTCAAAAAATATTGTAGGTGCTGGATTTATAATTAATTTACCTGATTTGGATGGTGATAAAAAGTTGAAAAATTTAGGTATTGATATTCATTCAATAATGGATTTCTAATAGTCTATTTCTAACTTTTTTTCAAAACTTAGCATTCTGCAAAAGTAATTTAGTCTTTCCATATCTTCAATTGTATTGCAGTGATACTCCAATAATTCTTTATTAAATATGATTATAGCGAGGCTTTTTGCTCTAGATAATGAAACGTTTAATCTTCTGAAATCAAAGAAAAAGTCTGACCCTCTTGGAATATTTTCTGGATTTGAAGAAACATATGAAATTATTACAACAGGAGCTTCTTGACCCTGAAAATTATCAATTGTTCCTACTTTTGCTTCTTCTCCTAAACTCTGCTTTATTAAATTAACTTGTGCATTGAAGGGGCTAATGACTAAAATGTCGTTACTTGATATTTTAGTTATTTTATTATCTCTATCTCTCCAGTTTTTATTGATAAGATTATTGTAAATATTTTTTACATAATCTACTTCTATTTCATTCTGTACGGAAAAACCTGAATGCTCAGGATTTATTAAATATATACCGTTATGTATCTCTCTTTCATCAAACAAAATACTTTGATTTTGAGTAGTAGAGTCACTCCTTAATCTTCTTTCATAAAAACTATTTGAAATAAATTCACAAACATTTTTATGCATTCTATATGTTTTAGATAAAAATATTCCTTTATCGTCACTTATTGTATTTTGATCTCTTAGTAGATATTCAATAGGCGATAAAGATGATTCACCCTCGATGTTTCCAGTTGATGGTTGAGGTAATTGCATATGGTCACCAATCATAACTATATTTTTTGATGACATAGAAGAAGCAATTAATTTTGAAATACTTATTTGGCCAGCTTCATCAAAAAATATATAATCAAAATTTTTCTCTTTTTCACTATTCTCTCTATGTTTTGAGTTAGATAAAGCCCAAGCAGTCCCAGCGATTAAGTCATAATTTTTTGAATCTATTTTACTTGTATTTACAATTTCTATATTAAAAAAATTATTTTCAAGTTTTCGAGAGCCTGGATTATATGCACCTGCAAAATTAAAGCCTATTTTTGAGGCATAATCATCTATAGCTTGTACCAAATTTAATATTGCTTTGTGTGAGTGACATACTATAGCAATTCTGTATTTGTTTTTTATTAGATCTACTATTACTCGAGATGTGGTGTAGGTTTTTCCTGTACCAGGAGGCCCTTGAATTACTAAATATGAGTTATTTAAATTCTTGATTTTTTTAGAAATTGAATCGATAGAACTATTTTTAATATTTAATTCTTTTTTATATCTAGAATCATTTCTATTTATAAAATCCTTAATTGCAGGATAAGAATTTTTGTAATCATAATTTCTTATAAAATCTGAAACGGCATTATCTATAGTTCTTGTATTTAATGGAGTTGATGGGGTGAGTGATGTCGGAATTGGTTTGTCTTTTTTTAATCTAATTGATATTTCATTTTTTGAATAATCAATTTTTGTTATTAATATTCTATTTATTCCATTTTGATCTAGAACAGAATCACCTGATTTCATTTTTGTTATTTGATCAGTGTATGTCATATTAATTATTTTATTTGGACCTACCTCTATTTCAGAAATTCTTCTTAATCCACCGATGCAATTACTGTCCTCAATTAAATCTTCGGTATCTTTTTCAATATTAGAAAAATGATTCCACCAGTCTGAACGCTGTTCTTTTCTGTTATAGAAGTTTAGTTGCCTCAAAATACTTTTTATCTCTTCATTTGCTACTTCCATATGAGATATTTTTTCATCAACCTCATTTTCTTGTTCTTTTTGTTTTATAGCACTTTCTGATAATTCTTGAGTAGTAATTATTTTAGATAACTCTATATCTTTTGGTTTTATTTTTAATAACCATTCTTGGAGATAAATTAGAGATTTACAATCTTGTTCGTTATATTTGATTATTTCTTCCAAAATTTCACTATGACCTGATTCTAGATATTTTTCAAATGCTACAAGGCTATCTTGGCCTGAAGCTATATCTTCTTCTCTATCCAATTTATAAAATTTTTCAATAGTCTTTAATCTATAATTTTCAGTAGATAATATAACTGAATCTTTTACAACTTTATAAAGGTCGATTAGTTTGTTTTCTCTTAGAATAAAATCAACTTCATTGATCTTTGTTTCATATTTTTGAGACAGTTTTTTTAAGGCAGTTTCCTCATAGGAATTATAGTGATAAACATGTGCATTTTGATATTTTTTGAGATGAATATAAAAAAAATCTATTAAGTCTTCGAATGCCTTTTTTTCTTCATTATAGTTAGTTGCTAAATATTTCTTGAAAACTTGATTATCAAAAGATCTATAATAAACTCCGAAAAGATATTCTAATCCTGAGGAATTATACTTAGGATCAAAATACATAGGATATCCTTCAATATCAAAAAATAGGTCGTTAGTATCTGAATTTGGTAGCAGTTCAAATCCTATTCTTTTTGAAGGATCTGTCATTTCTTTCTTACGATTAAAAATTATTTTATAATCAAGCTTTCTATTATTCGAAAATTCTCTCTGTAATTTTGATTGATCAATTAGTAATTCTAATGAATTTTTGTTGATTCCTTTTATATCAGCATTTTTATCAGTAATGGATAATTCGTTAAGAGTTGATATATTATTTTTTTCTAAAATACTTATCTGTTTCCTAGAAATATTTGCAACTTGATTCAAATGATCATCTTTTTTCCATATATTTTCGCAGTATAATTTATACTCACAGATATTACATAAATTACATTTTGAAGGATAGGGCTCTTTTTTTTGTCCAGAAATAAAATCTTTGATTCTGTGATTTATGCTACAAAAATAATCATAATATTTATTTATTTCTACCTCTTCAACAGACTTATCCCTTAGAATTATTTTTCCATATTCAGGGATCAGATCATATTTTTTATCAAGGATATATGAGTAATGACAAATTTGTAGAATATTTTCAGGTTTTAATCTAAAGGATGACTTAACATCCCAAGGCTCATAGATTTTATTGTTTTTAACCAAAAAATCTGGAGATCCAGTATATTTTTTGTATCTTAAGAAAGGTTGATATATTATGTCTACGCCTTCTCTAATTGCATTGTCAGTCTCTTTTTCTTTTTCAGAAAAATCTAAATCTTCACTTATTTCATAGACTGAATTTGATTTCTTTAGGTCTTCAAGGTAAGATTTTTCATGTTCAATTCCTATTTTTCTTATTATTTCGAGCCAAGGGTCTATGTTTTTGGGATAACTTTTGGGTTTTTCTAAATAATCTAGCCAAGTCTTATAATGACATTGTGAAAAGTCTAGAACAGAATATGCAGTTATATTTTTTTTTAGTGACAAAATTTATCTTTTAGTTTTTAGATATGGTTAGGATAGATCATTTTTTTTATCTTAACAATATTTTTGTCAGTTGAAATTTATTAACCAAAAAGATTAAAATAAAAAACCCACCTCCAGAGTAACTGCCTGAGCAACAACCAGTGTAAAGAAGTGGGCTTCTTTAATCTTAATATTTATTAAGCAATTTTTTTATTTCTAAAAAAACTAATCAAACCTCTCGTCGCCGATAGCTTGATTAGATTATAACCTTTGTTTTACCAAATTTATAATTCTTTATAATTAGTAAGATGTTTAGATATTATTATACTTTTTGAGAAAATCAAGTATTTTTTCCCAGAACTTTAATCTTAAGATTATAGATTTATTTTGTACTCAAGTGAAAATTTCCCAGAACTAAAAATTAAATATCTTTATTATTATGAATAAAGATATTATGACAAACATAATTGAAGATATTCTATTTAAAAAAGCACCTTTATCTAAGAATCTTCTTATCATTGAGTTGCCAACTATAATAGATATAAATGTATACCAAAAAAAATCAATTATAGATGCTATGCTTGCAAGTAAAAATTTATCAATTAGACTAAGTTCATTCGTGATAAATTGAGAAAAAATTGCAATAAAGAAAATTGTTATTTTAGGATTGAGAAAACATATCAAAAATCCGTCTAAAAAATTTTGAAATAAAATTTTTTTACTCACGTTATTATCTTTGGTTTTTTTTTCATTAAATATTTTGATTGCCAAATATATTAAATACAGAGCTAAAAATATTGTTATATAGTCAATTATCTGAGAACTAATGCTGTTTATTATTCCAAGACCAATAATAGATATAAAAGCATAAATGAAAATTCCTAAACCATGTCCAAATCCAGTTAATGTACCACTAAACTTACCATTAGATATTGAATTTTTTGAAACTAAAACTAAACTAGGTCCCGGAGAACTTGCTCCCAATAGACATGTAATTATAACTTGAATTAGTATAGATGAAGTCATTTATAGGATTTTCTTTATTAGATAGATTTCTAATAATATATATTATTTTTCTGATATATATAATAACTATTATCTAAGAAATCAATTAGGAGAAAATATTGCAAACCGGAAAGCATTTTTTACAAATACCTGGACCTACTAACGTGCCTGATAGCGTCCTTAGAGCTATGAGTAATCCTACTATAGATCACAGAGGACCAGAATTTTCAGATATGACTTCAAAAATACTTGAAGATATAAAAAAAGTAGTAAAAGGTCCAAGTTCTATACCCATAATTTTTCCCTCTTCAGGAACAGGAGCTTGGGAAGCTGCTCTTGTAAACATTCTTTCTGAAGGAGATAAGTTATTGATGTATGACACTGGTCATTTCTCAACCTTATGGAAAAATATGGCTGATAAACTAGGATTCGATGTCACATATTTAGAGAGTGATTGGAGAACTGGTGTTGATTCAAATAAAATTATTGAAATATTAAAAAATGATAAAAATAAAGAGATAAAAGCAGTTTGCTTGGTGCATAACGAAACATCAACTGGTGTTACCAGTAAAATTCCTTCTATAATAAAAGAAATAAAATCTATTGATCATCCTGCAATTATAATGGTCGATACAATTTCTTCATTAGGTTCTATTGATTATAGTCATGATGATTGGATGGTAGATGTGACTGTTGCTGGATCTCAAAAAGGACTAATGTTACCTCCTGGAATTGCTTTTAATTTTATAAGCCAAAAAGCATTGGATGTTTCATTGAAAAACGATTATAAAAGATCTTACTGGGATTGGGGAGAAATGGTTAAAACAAATATAAATGGATTTTTCCCATATACACCTTCTACAAACATACTTTTTGGGTTGAAAGAAGCTATACGATTAATTGAAGAAGAAGGTTTAGAAAATATTTTTAATAGACACGAAAGACATGCAAATGCTACTAGAGAAGCTGTAAAATCTTGGGGTATTGAATTATTGCCTGTCAATAATGATGAACATTCAAATTCATTAACCAGCTTACTATTTAAAGAAAACGTAAATGCTGATAATTTAAGAAAAATAATTTTAGAAAAATTTAATACATCTTTGGGAACAGGTCTTGGAAGATGGGCTGGAAAAATCATCAGAATTGGCCATCTTGGAGATTTTAATGATCCAATGCTTCTAGGAACACTTTCAGCTGTTGAAATGGGATTATCTTTATCAGAAATTGATCATAAATCTGGTGGAGTGTTGTCAGCTATGAGTTATTTAGAAAAAAACTAAGGAGTATTCTGAATTCTTCTCAGAACATTACCTATACCAGCTTCGTTTCGAGCAGGTAAGATTTCATTTATTTCTTCTATTTCTTTTTCGTTTAATTCTACTCCTGACCCTGTAATATTTGAGTCAATTTGCTCTTTGCTAGTGGCTCCAGCAATTACTGATGATACTGTTTTTTTGAATAGTAACCAAGAGAATGCTAGTTGAACCATAGTTATTCCTTTGACTGAAGCCCATTTTTCTAGATTCTCAATTATATTAAAATTTTTATCAGTCAGCCATTTTTCACTCCAGGCAGAATGATTCCCTGAAGATAACCTTCCTCCTTCGGGAATAGAATTTCTTTTGTATTTCCCAGTTAAAAATCCTGATGCTAAAGGGAAATAAGGGAGTATGCCTATATTATATTTTTCACATGCATATATTAACTCAGATTCAGGTTCCCTTTCGAACATTGAGAACTCAGGCTGTATTGTCATAAATTCTGCCCATCCATATTTTTTAGAAATATGAATTCCTTCAATTAATTCCCACGCCATGTAGTTGGAACATCCTATATATCTGATTTTTCCTTCAGAGACTAAATCATCTAATGCTCTGAGAGTTTCTTCTTGATTTGTATATGGATCGAAAATATGTGTTTGGTACAAGTCTATATAATCAGTATTTAATCTACTTAAGCTTTCTTCTACTGATCGTTTTATATGCACAGCGGATAACCCAGATTTATTTGGCCCTTGATTAACTCTTTGCGCGACTTTAGTATCAGTTGGGGAGGGCATAGGGTTCATTCCCCCCTTACTTGCAAGTACAACTTCATCTCTTTTGTTTTTAATAGCTTTACCTATATATTCTTCAGAAAGTCCGTTACTGTACATGTCGGCTGTATCTAATAAGTTGATACCAGATTGAAGCGCATGATTTATTACTTTTTCAGATTCTGAATAATCTAATCGTCTTCCAAAGTTATTTGTACCAAGTCCTATTTCAGAAACTAAGATCCCTGAATTACCCAATTTTCTATATTTCATTAAATTACCTGTATATTTTTTTTTTATTTTTTAGGATATTATCTAAAAAATTCAGATAAAAAATGACATTACTTGCTAGTTTTTTAATACTTCTATACTGCATTGGACATTCTTATTGGAACTTTTTAGTTAAGAAGTCTGATAATCCTCAAATAATGCTAGTTCTAATAGCTATGGGATCATGGATATTATTTTTTCCTATTGCATTAATTTATTTATTTATAAATCCAATCTCACTACAATCTTGGATATTTATACTTATTAATGCTGTCCTTCAAGTTTTTTATTATGCTTTTCTTGGTAAAGCCTATAAGCTAGCTGATTTATCAATAGTTTATCCTCTAGCTAGAGGGAGTGCTGTTTTCTTTATTCCATTATGGGGCATTTTGTTTTTAAATGAGTCTATTAGTTCAACGGCATTGTTTGGGATTTTTATGGTTTTTATTGGATTATTATTTATCTCAATAATTCCTATTATAAATAAGGATTTATTGATAACAAGAAACCTAATAATAGGAATAATTTTATCTATTTTGGTTGGCTTAAATATTTCTTTTTATACCATTGTTGATAAAAAGGCTGTATCAGCAGTAAATCCTTTTATTTACCCAATATTAATAACAATTGGAGGCTCCTTAGGAGCAATTATGTTTACAGGTAGCAAAAATAAAATTGTGGATTTAAGGCTACATTTTCAAAAAAATTACAGTACCGTTATAGTCGGTTCAACTGTCATGTATTTTGCTTATTCAGTGATGCTTTATGCCTTGAATATATCTAAAATGAGTTATGCTGCAACCGCGAGAGAATTGACTATAATTGTAGGCATTATTTGGAGTTATTTTTTCCTAAAAGAGAAAATTACTTTTACTAGATTCTTATCAATAGTAATAATTTTTTGTGGTGCAGTTATTATCTCTTTTTCAAAATAAATTTAATACCACTTTTCTTTATCTACAATATTATGCAATTCTTTACCTTGATTTAGCAATGAAATATTTTTTTTGACTATTTCATATCTTCTGTTTGTTATCATTTCATTTGCATCTAAAAGAGCCACATGAGGAGTAATTATAACACCTGGCATACTCCATAATTTATGGCTTTTTGGTAATGGCTCTTCATCAAATACATCTAATCCTGCACCTGAAATTATGTTATTTTCAAGAGAATAAACTAAATCATTTAAGTTAGTTGTTTTTCCTCTACCAACGTTTATAAATACTGAAGATGGTTTCATCTTTTTAAATAAATCTAGATTAAATAGATTGCCTGTTTCAGGAGTATGCATAACAGTCGTAACTAGAAAATCTATATTACTTAAGGAATCTATCATTTTATTAGGTTTTATTACTTCATCAAAGTTATCTAATGTTTGAAATTTTGGGTCGACTCCTATTACTTTCATGTTGAAAGCTTTGCATAATCTTCCAACTTCTTGCCCTATTCCTCCTGCTCCTACTATCATTACACTGGCTTCGTCTAGATGAATCGCTTTGTGTCGATTTGCATTCTTATCCCATTCTTTTTTTCTTTGGGCTTCCATAAAATCAGGGAATCTTTTTGATAGTGCAAGTAAATATGCCATTACGTGATTTCCAATGTAATCAAAATAAATCCCTCTTGGATTTGTAACAATTACAGGATGTTCTATTAATTCTTTATAAAACCAACCATCTTTTCCTGAATCATTTACAAAACTTCCAGAATCAGGGTTTGCCAGCCATCTTAAATTTTTTGCGTTACTAATTGCTTCTGGGGATACCCATCCATAACCTGCTTCCACAATATGAATGTTTTCTAAGACTTCACTTTCATCTTCAAAAACTAAAATTTCTATTTCAGGGAAGTCTTTTTTCATCCTTTGGATTAGATCTTTTTTTATATCATCCATTGGTGGTAGAAATGCAAAATTAGATAATCTCATTACAATAGCCTTTTTTATTTTCAATAAGTTTTTATTAAAGGTATACTTCAAAAATAGTATAACGAGTTATTATTAATAAATCATTATTGAATAGGAGTATAAAAATGTATCCAAGTGACATAAGAAAAAAACTAGCTACTGGTAAACCAGTTTTATCAACTAGCATGCCAAGTTTTGAACCACATATTGCTAACGCTACATACAACTGTAAGCCGGATTGGGTTTGGATTGATACAGAACACAATCCATGGGGGACAGAATCTATGGGAACCCTCTGTGTAGATGGAAGAAAAAAGGGAGTTGCGCCTGTTATTAGAATTCCATGGAATGACCCTGCATATATCAAAAAAGCTTACGATGTAGGTGCTGTAGGAGTTATGATTCCTCAGGTTGATACTCCAGATGAAGTTAAACAAGCAATTCATGATGCAAAATATCCTCCAGTTGGAGAAAGAGGAATTGCTCCATTTTTTGCATCATATTTAGATGGTGTTTCTGCTAGAGATGTAGTTGATAATGCTAATGACGAAACTCTTTTGATTCTGCAGATGGAATCAGTGGAGGCATGGGAGCAAATTGACGAAATTTTAGCTATTCCAGATTTTGAAGTTATTCTTCTTGGTCCTGCAGATTTATCTGCTTCTTTAGGTTTTCCTGGAGATGATGCAACTAATCCTAAAACAGCAAATGTAATGGTTGATCTTGCACAAAAGGTTAAAGGTACAGGAAAAGCTTTAGCAACCACAATGGCAGATGTAAATCATGCTAAAGAATGGATAAAAGAAGGTTACACTATGATGAATATAGGTAGCTCCTTACAATATGGAACTATGGGTATTTCTAAGATCTTTAGTGAAATACGAGAAGAATATGGTGTTGATTGGCACTAAATTAACTAAACCTTTTTGGTGTAATTAAGTCATATATAGAAATATCTTTCGTTAGATTGTTAATTTCTAAAATATCATCCTGAGTTAAGTCAATGTCACCTGCTTTGGCATTTGAGATTGCTTGCTCAGGATTTTTTGATCCACAAATAGCAGATGTAACACCTTTGGTGTAGAGTGTCCAAGCAATTGCTAATTGGGTAGGGTTGTAGCTATTATCTTTTATCCATTCATTTAAGATATTGAAAATCTTCAACCCTTTTTCTAAGTGTTCATTTTCAAAAGTATGGTGGTTATGTCTAGCATCGTCTTTCTTAAAAACATGACCTGGATGATATTTTCCTGACAAGAGACCTCTTGCAATGGGTGAATAGACTATTGAGCCGATTCCTAAATCGTTACTTTGAGGAATAATTTCTTTTTCAGAATGTCTAAATAGAATTGAGAAATGAGGTTGACTAGAAATAATTTGATCACCTGAAAATTTATTCATATCTTTTATTTGTTTAGCTGTAAAGTTAGACACACCTAAATATTTAAAGAGCCCTTTTGATTTCAATTCCAGTAATTTTGAAATAGTGTCTTCCATAGGAATTGATTCTTGCCAAGAATGGATTTGATATAAATCTATATAATCTGTTTGTAAATTTTTTAAAGAATTTTCAAGAGCTTTTTCAATATCACAAATATTTTTCCAAGATGAAAGCTTAGAAGCTAATATTAGCTTATCTCTTTTGCCTTTGAGGGCTTTTCCTAGAATATGCTCACTATCTAAATACATTTGAGCAGTGTCTAAAAAATTTATTCCATTGTCTATTGAAGCATGAATAGCATTTATTGCATCGTTTTGCTCTATAGCACCCATCCCTCCGCCAATTGGCCAAGTTCCAAGGCAAATTTTAGATACTTTTACTCCATCTTTTCCCAGTATTGAATATTTCATAATTTCCTCATAATTTTAATAGATTATATAAAATTACGAGTGAAAAAATAATGATTTCATGATTTTTATATTTTTATGGGCTGGGAAATAGTTAAATGTTAATAACCGCCGGAGGGCCTGAGCATTTCTTCCATGAAAAACTACCTGAGCTAAATAATTTCTTTTTCTTCAAATATTCTAATATCTTCAGCTGAGTAGCCTATATCTTTAAGAATCTCATGATTATTAGCTCCCAATTTAGGAGCTTTACCTATAATCGAAGGAGTTTCTGAAAATTTCCAAGGAGTTCCATGTACTTTCAATGTTTTATCTATCTCTGGATAATAGACATCTGTGACATAATTATTTGCAATAATATCTGGATCATTTGAAGCTTCAATCATACTATTAACAGGAGCTGCAATCCTTCTTTCATTTCTCATTTTTTCAATCCAATAATCTCTTTTATTAGTTGAAAAAAGCTCTGATAATGTACCAATGATTTTGTCTTTTTTTTCGTCTGATTCAAAAGCCAATCCAAGATCTTCTAAATTTTTAGATTTTAATGTTTCATAAAATCCCAATAATTCTAGGGTAGGTTTCCAGTGGTCTGGTTCCAGCTGAAATGCAAAAGGTTTTCCATCACTATCATTGAAACATGCAGCTATTCCAGCTCTCTCACGAGTTCCATTTATTCTTACTCCTGTAATTGGAGGAGTGTTTCTCCACATTGCTGTGGTCATTGTCCATCCCATTAATCTAAAAGCGCTTCCAATAAGTGAGGTTTCAACTTTTTGACCTTGACCTGTATTTTTTGCGTGTAAAATAGCAGCTAATACACCGCTTAATGTTAGGAGAGCGCATGATTCATCCGCGACTGAAGCAATTCCAGTTCTTCTCTGTTGACCTGGGACAGCAAATGCTTCTGTCACACCTGCAATTGCTTGTCCAATTGCATCTGTACCAGGTAAGTTGGTACTTGGACCACTAGGTCCATATGCAGACACAGATGCATATACTAATGATGGATTTATTTTTTTCAAAGTATCATATCCAAATCCATTTCTTTCTGCAGCTCCGGGAGCAAAATTTTGTCCGAAAACATCTGCAGTTTTTATAAGTTTGTATAGAATTTCTTTTCCTTGATCGCTTTTTAAATTTAATGTAATACTTTTTACACCTCTATTATTGGTTTCAAAAAACGAGCTAAATTCACCTATAACTTCACCTGCTTTCCTTCCTCCATCTCCTTTTTTAGGAAGTTCAATCTTAATTATTTCTGCACCCATATCAGCCATTAGCATATATGGTACAGTTCCAGCTTGCGCAGTAGAACAAGTTACAGCTTTTATTCCTGATAATGGACCTTTATTCATTTTTTGAATCCTTCCTTGTTATTCTTCTAATTTTGGTAAATTATATCTGTCTTCAGGGTTATCCCATCCAATAAAATTGGGTTTTCTTTTTTCTGCAAAAGCTCTTCTAGATTCCATTCTGTCATCTAGATGCCCATGAGCATGTAATTTTTCAGCTAGGTCTTGATAATTTTGATCTATTTTTGGGGCCATTTCTCTCATCATATAGATAGTGTTAACTCTTGCTGCAGGAGGTAGAGAAAGAATATGTTCCGCCATTTCTATAGAGGTTGGTAATAATTCTTTTTTTTCAACTAATCTGTTAATAAAACCTACTTGATGTAATCTTTCTGCTGTAAATCTAAATCCTAATGCCATCTCAGTTGCAACAGGATGAGGTAAATTTGCATAATGACCATGATTATAACCACCTAACATCCACCTTTTAGCTTCGGACATTTCAAAAATAGCTTCTTTAACTGCGACTCTTAAGTCTGTTCTTTCAACAAGCATAAATCCTCCTCCCATTGCATACCCATTAATTGCTCCAATAACAGGTTTGTCTAACTTCCCTGTCATAAAAGGGTTTTCAATTTTTTCTCCTTTGCCAGGAGAATCAGATAATTTACCTTCTTCTAGTGATTCTTTCATATCTTCACCTGCACAGAATCCTCTTCCTTCTCCAGTAAGTATCGCAACTTCTAAGTTTTTATCATCCTTAAATTTGGTGAAAGCGTCAGCCATGCCTTCTCTAATCACTGTACTAAGAGCATTTAGTCTTTCAGGTCTATTTAGTTTTATAATAATTATTTGATCTTGAATATCTGTTTCTACAAAAGCCATAAAATCTCCTAATACTATTTTATGGATAATTATAGCTGACAAAATCAAACTATAAATACAGAAATGAATAGTTCATTGTATTATAAAAACATGCAAGAATTTGATCTTTTTATTATTGGCGGAGGAATTAATGGCAGTGGTGTTGCCAGAGATGCTGCAGGGAGAGGTTTACGGGTATTGCTCTGTGAAAAAGATGATCTTGCTCAAGCTACCTCATCTTCATCTACAAAATTAATCCACGGAGGATTGAGATATTTAGAAAATTTTGATTTTAAACTTGTAAGAGAATCTTTAGTCGAAAGAGAAACTCTTCTTAAGTCTATGCCTCACATAATTTGGCCTCTTCGTTTTGTACTGCCGCATCATTCTGGATTAAGGCCTTATTGGTTAATTAGGTTAGGTTTACTTTTTTATGACTATTTGGGTTCAAGAAAAATACTCAAAGGAACCAGAGCAATAAATTTACGAGAGCATAATAGTGGAGAACCTCTAAAGAGTATTTTTAAAAAAGGATTTGAATATTCAGACTGTTGGGTTGATGACTCAAGAATGGTTGTTCTAAATTCTAGAGATGCTAAAAGATTAGGAGCCAAAATCTATACAAGAACAAAATTTGATAAAGCAGAAAGAAAAGATGGGTTTTGGGATATTACTCTTATAAATGAAAGATCAAAAGAAGCTATTAAAATAAAGTCAAAGGCGATTATTAACTGTGCAGGGCCATGGGTACAAAATATTATTGAAAATAACTTTAGTGACGTAGCGAACAGCTCCCTTAGATTAATAAGAGGAAGTCACATTGTTACAAAAAATTTATTTAAAAATAAATATAACTATATTTTTCAAAATTCTGACGGAAGAGTCATTTTTGTTATACCTTACGAGGAAGACTATACATTAATAGGTACAACGGACGTTGAACATACGGATTTGGATAAAATATTTTGTACAGAACAAGAGAAAGAATACTTGATAAATGCAATTAATAATTATTTTAATTTTGAAGCCAGTAAAAAAGATATTGTTTGGTCTTTTTCAGGTGTTAGGCCACTATTTGATGACCAAAAAGCTTCACCTCAAAAGGTTACTAGAGACTATGTTATTAAGACTGAGGATGCACAATCGAATCTCCCTCTAGTAAATGTTTTTGGTGGAAAGATTACAACTTTTAGAAAGTTATCTGAAAAAGTATTAAACGAATTAAAGCCATATATGAGTATAAAAAACAAATGGACTGCAGGTTCAAAATTGCCTGGTGGAGATTTTGATACAGAAAATTTTGATCAACTGGTAAATGAAATTTCTAGAAAATATAAATTTTTAGATCAAAGGTGGGCATATAGGCTTGTCAGATCTTATGGTACAGAGGTTATAAATATTCTTGGAAAGTCAGAGAAGTTAGAAGACTTAGGGGAAAATTTTGGATGGAATTTGACGGAAAAAGAAGTTGTATGGTTGATAGAAAATGAATGGGCTGAAACATCAGAAGATATTTTGTGGAGAAGATCAAAAATAGGACTCAGATTAGATGAAGATCAAGTTAAAAGATTAGATGCATACTTAAATGTACTCAATAAAAATAAGAATAATTAAATAAAAAAAACCCACCTCCAGAGTCCTACCTGAGCAATCAACTAGAGCTTCCATTGAAGCGGGTTTTTATCCTTAGCTTCATAGTTCCAATAGAATCAACTTTCGCTGATAAGATTTTCAATGTTTCCACTTACTAACCTTCAGTCCGCTTTTTACAGCTTTCCTCTACCTTCTCTCCACTTAGGATAAGTATATATTACAATACTTTTTTTTAAATGCAACCCCTTAATTTCCCAGAATTACAAAAAGGTGGTTTTTGAGTTTGATTTAGATCATTTTTATTTCTTTTTTTTTATTTCCCAAGGTGCTTATGCTCTTATTTTTCTAAGCCTTTACGAATATAAAATGACCGTATGATTTAATCCCTTGATATGAAAAATGTAAATCAAATTTAATCGAGCTAGAATAGAAGATGCTTTGAATATATTTAAGATTACAGATAAAAATCTTTGAAAATATTCTGAGTTAGATTAGAATATACTAGTATTGAAAAACAGATAAGAAGAGGAAAACATGCTTGAGAGATTTCATGTCCCTGAGGACATTGCAGTAAAAGTTAACCATAAAGAAATTTTTGAAGTTGTCGAAAATATATTTCTTAAGATGGGTATGTCAAAAGAAGATGCAAAGGTTTCTGCAGACGTGTTGATTTATGCAGATGTAAGAGGTATTGAGTCTCATGGTGTATCCAATATGCTAAGGAGATATGTCGACGCATTTGCTGAAAAGGATATTAATCCTACCCCTGAGCCAAAAGTAATTAGAGGTAAAGGTGCTGTTGCTACAATAGATTCTGACGCAGGTCATGGTTTAGTTGTGGGCCCATATGCAATGAATATGGCAATCGAAAAAGCAAAAGATTATGGAATTGGATCAGTCACAGTTATTAATGGTAGGCATTTTGGAGCATGTGCATATCATGCAGAGATGGCTCTAGAGCATAATATGATAGGAATAGCTATGACCACTGGCGGACTTATGGTTGCACCAGTGAATGGTGCAGAAGCAAAAGTTGGATTAAATCCTATTGGAGTTGCTGTTCCTACCAAAGATGAACCTCCATTTATCTTTGATGCATCAATGTCATCTGTTGCAGGAAATAAAATAGCATTGGCACAAAGAATCGGTGTCAAGGTGATGCCTGGATGGATAGCAAAAGCGGATGGAACACCAATAATGGAAGAAACTGAAGTACCTGATGACTATCTTATGCTTCCAGCTGGAGGAACAAGAGAAATTGGTTCTCATAAGGGATTCTCTTTAGCAATGTTAGTTGAAATTTTAGCAGGAGTTCTTGGAGGTTCAGGAGCAGGAAACTTTAGAAGATCACAAGCTGCTCATCATTTTATAGCTTATGATATTGATGCTTTTACTGATGTAGAAAAATTTAAGTCTGATATGGATGAATACATGAAATCTATTAAGGAAACTAAACCTGCCCCAGGTGTAGATAGAGTCGTTTATGCAGGACTTCCTGAGTTCGAAGAAAGAATTGAAAGAGAAGATCATGGAATCCCTTATCATCCTGAAGTATTAGATTGGTTCAAGCATATATGTGCTGAATTGGGTATAGACTGGAAATTGAGTTAGATAATAGAAAGAGGAAAAAAATGGCTAAAAGAGTTAATAAAGTTATAGATTTATGGGAGCAAGGGCAACCTGTTTACCATAAGCATCCAGAAGAATTAAGTTATGAAGCAGGCTTAGAAGAATCAAAAACATTAGCAGATATGTTTTTGATTGATTTTGAGCATAATCCCTTTGATACTGTTGGATTAACTAAATTTATGGAAGGACTGAAGGATGGAGGCCCAACAAATAGTGGGCATCTAACTCCTACTGTAGTATGTACTCTCCCTTCAAATGCAATTACTCCTGAGGAGGTTAGATATAATGCTTGGCAAGCAAGGCATGTGCTAACAGCAGGAGTACATGGAATTCTCCATACACATACAAGATCTCCTGAATCAGTTAAAGCTTTTGTGCAAATAACAAGATATCCATATCAAGAAATAGGTAGAGATATTATTGGAGAAGGCTTAAGAGGATCTGGTGGCCAAAAACACCCGGCAGAACTATGGGGCTTAGAACAATCTCAATATACAGATGTTGCAGATCCTTGGCCATTAAATCCAAAAGGTGAACTTATTCTTGGGTTGAAAATAGAAGATAGGCACTGTGTAGCTAATGCTGATGACATAGCTGAAGTTCCTGGAATAGCCTTTGCTGAATGGGGACCAGGAGATATGGGAATGAGTTATATGCAGCCAGATGCTCATGATCCTCCATATCCAGAAGTTATGAATGATGCTAGGAATAAAATCAAGTCAGCTCTTGAAAAAAATGGAAAAGTTTTTTATTCAAGTTGGATTGATGAAAATATGAGCCAAAAAGAAAGACTTGACTACATAATAGATGATCTTGGATGCAAGATGATTGGCGTACCTGCAATGCTTTCTGAAAATGAACAAAAAGAACTTATTGAGTATGGAAGAAATAAAACAGGAAGAAAAATGCCTGTATAAATTGTGATTGATTTCACATTAAATACTGTTATTTATTACTCTAGTAATATTTTTTCAATTTAAGTATTTTTAAAAGATAAATCTAAATTTAAGTAAAATAAGTGAAAAATAATAATAATTTTAAAAAAGTGTCAGGATTTAATGACAAGTTTTCTGATGAAGTTAGCTTAACTAATCAACTTGATTCTAAATTTTTTGATTTTACTACTTTATGGGGTTACGAAAAAATTGACACTCCTATAATCGAGAGGTCATCAATTTTTTCTAGGAAAAGTGGATCAAGTGTAGGAAGTAATATATATAATTTTATTGACCCTTCTGGATCAGAGGTTTCACTTAGGGCTGATTTTACGACATCAATAATTCGTTCGTATATAGAAAATGAACTTTCTCCAAATGAAATGAGATTTTCTTATTCAGGAGAGATTTATAAGTACGATTCTGATATGAACAAAAATTATTCTCATCAGAATGGTGTTGAATTTATAGGAAGTAAAAGCTTATATTCGGACTTAGAAATTGTAGCAATGGCAAAATTATTTGTAAGTACACTTTTAGATGATATTAAAATTTCTATAGGGCATGTTGGAGTTTTGATGGACGTTATAGAGCATTTTCAACTCAGTGGAAGAGTAGGAATGTTTTTGTTGCAAAATATAGATTTTATTAAAAATGAATCTTCTAATGATGAAATTCTGATCAAAGCCCAAAAGAATGGAATTGATTTCAATAATAAAACAGATGAATCAAATTCTACTAATGATGAAATTTCTAAAATTTTAGATTTTACATTTCATAAAGATGAAAACTTTAAACAAACAAGGAATGATCTATCAATTGTAGAAGGGCTTAAGAATAAGATTTCAAAAAATGTATCAAAAGATAAGTTCTTTGATTGTTTGGATATTCTTAGACCCTTAGTAAATATCGGTGGAGGTTTAGAAGAGTCTATTTCTGAAGCAAACAAAATTTTGTCTAAAATATCTACAACAAATAATTTAAGAAATTTATATGACTTGGCTAATAATTTAAACTTATACGGAATTGAAGAATCTGATGTATCTGTAAATTTTGGATTAGTAAGAGAATGGGGTTATTACACAGGTTTTGTCTTCAACATACTTAGCTCTGAAAATAAAATTATCGGAGGTGGAGGCAGGTATGATTCTTTGGGACTTTCACTTGGAGAAAATCTATCAGCAAGTGGTTTTGCAATTGATTCAGAAATAGTTTTTTCAAGACTCAAAGAAAATTATGAAATATTGAATAGAAAAAAAATTCTAGTCTACATAAGTGATCAAAAAGATTTGAATGAGGCTATTGATACTTGTAAGAATGAACGAAATAAAGGCAATATAGTACTTTTGAAATCTTCACTAGAAAACTTTGATGAGATAAAAAAATGGTCTCTAGATAATAATATTTCAGAAGTATTGTTTTTTGAAAATAATAAAATTAAGAGGAGTAAAGTTTAATTTGAATAATATATCTTTTGCAATCCCTGTTTCAGGGGCTCTTTATGATGGAAGTCTAAAGTTGTTAAATAAATGCGGCCTAAATATCTCTAGGCCTAATGATAGGGTTTACACAGCTAAGATTCCTGCTCTACAAGGAGTAGATATAATGTTTCAAAGACAATCTGATATTCCTGCAAGATTAGACTCAAATGTAGCTGATATAGGTGTTGTTGGATTAGATAGTTTTTATGAAAAAAAAATAGATAATGGTAATTCTATTGTAATTATTGACAACTTAGGATTTGGAGCTTCTGATATGGTTTTGGCAGTCCCTGAAGCGTGGTTAGATGTAAAAAATTTAGCTGATTTAGCTGATCTATCTTTTGAAATGAGAGAAAAAGGGCAAGATCTTAGAATAGCAACAAAATATCCAAGATTAGTTACCAGATTCTTGAACCAAAATTCTATTTATTATTTTAATATTGTAGATGCTAGTGGAGGAATAGAGGTTGCTCCATATATAGGTTATGCAGATATGATATGCGATATTACAGCTACCGGTAATACTCTAAGACAAAATAGGTTGAAGATTATAGAAAATGGTACGGTTTTTTCATCTCAAGCTGCTTTAGTTGCAAACATAGAAAATATCTCAAAAAAAACAAATTCAATTGAACTTGCAAAAGCTATTATAGAAAAAATAGAAGCTCACTTAAATTCAAGAAAATTTATAAGAGTAACTGTAAATCTTTCCTTAGATGATTTAGGTATTTCTGATCCTGAAGAATTGATCTCAGTTGTGGGATCGAACCCAACATTGCATGGCTTGAAAGGTCCCTCATTTAGTAATGTCATAACTAATGAGCCAGGTGTATGGGTTTCTTTAGAATTGATAATTGCTAATGATCAATTGTTAGATTGTGTTAATGAATTGAGAGCATTAGGAGGAGTTAGTATAACTACTTCTGAACTCGGAATGATTTTTTATAAAGATTCTGTTGCTTTTTCTAAGCTAGAAAGTGCTGTTGAAATTTTTGGAGAAAGAAAATGAGAATTCTAACTGGTAAAAATGAAACATATTCTTATTTAGAAAAAATAAGATCATTTAATGCTGATGAAGTTACATCGAGCGGTAACGGATATTTTTCAGAGACTTATAATCTTGATGATTATGTGAAAAAGGTTATTGAAAATACAAAGATAAAGGGCGATGATTTTCTTGTGGATATAAGTTCTAAGATTGATGGAGAATCTTTTGGCGGCATTAAGGTGAAAAAAACAGTTATTGACGAATCATTAAGTCAAATCACACAAAAGGAAAAAAACGTTATCCTTTCAACTATTGATAGGGTAAAAGTTTTTCAAGAAAAAACCTTAAATAAAAGTTGGTTTGATGAATCAAAAG
>Ga0208127_1000043_pt1 | contig 58376 bp, 56 predicted proteins | sample ETNtaG_6_FD_185751 | JGI IMG/M metagenome (GOLD analysis project Ga0208127, IMG submission 185751) | Marine microbial and viral communities from oxygen minimum zone, Eastern Pacific Ocean - ETNP201306SV45 (SPAdes) (version 2) | ecosystem: Environmental > Aquatic > Marine > Oceanic ... | reverse complement strand
CGAAATCCTGGGCGAGTTGGGGTTCGACTCGAACGAAATCGATAAGTTACGCAGACAAAATATTGTCGCTTGAATGGTCTCTCTTGATGCTTGAACCTCAAACTTTTTTTGTTTCATCTCAAGACCAGGTCAAAGTTGCTGTTCACGACTACGGGGGATCTGGACATCCGACGTTATTCGTTCACGGGACAGGGCTCGTTTCTCGGATGTGGGAACCCATAATCAACAACCTTGGGTCTGATTTCCGGGCTATTTGCGTGGACCTGCGCGCTCATGGAGCGACCACGAACCCTTTTGATATCGACTTCTTTGATCATCGCATGGTCGCTGATCTCACGTCTGTAGTCGACGCTTTTGACCTTCAGGGCGCATGGGTAGTAGGCCACTCAATGGGCGGTGCTACCAGCATTCTGAGCAGCCTGGTTCGTCCAGATGCGTTTAAACGAGCATGGGTTTATGAGCCAATAATTTTCGAACGTGAAGAAGAGCGACCTGAAGGAGCTTTCGATTTCGTAGAAGCGACAAAACATCGACGTTCAGTTTTTCCATCACGCCGAGACGCTCTAGAGCGCTACAGCTCTCGCCCTCCTTTGAACGAGATTCACCCAGATTGTTTGGAAGCGTATGTCCACCACGGCTTCATTGATCAACCAGACGGGTCAGTAAAGCTGGCGTGTGACCCGCTACTCGAATCAAGGGCATTCGAACAATTTCTCCAAGGAGGGTGGGATCGTTTGCCGCTAGTCGAAATAGCAGTCCGAGTCGCCTACGGCGGCGCCGGGTTAGATCGTCCTTCTACTGCGGCCGCTGGGATAGCTGAGCGTATGCCATTCGGTTCGTTAGAAGTGTTCGAAGATTCCGATCACTTCGGATGCTTCGCTTCTGTGGAATACGCGACTGACTCGCTTCGTAGCTGGTTCATAGAGAGCTAACCCAAAGAATCAGAATCGGGTTAAAGCTTCCTGTGCTACCGAGGCTACTAGTTGACCGTTCTGCCACATTCGAGCTTGCGCTAAGCCTCTCGCACCTGCAGCGGCTACTGGCCATTGCTCAACGTAGATCCATTCATCTGCCCTAGCTTGAGCATGAAACCACATTGAATGGTCCAAGCTCACCAACATGGTTCCTTCAGTACCCCATGTTCGGCCGTAGGGAACTAGAAGGGTGTCGGCAACACAGTCATCACTCATGTAGGCAAGAATTCCCGCATGGATTTCCGGGTCGTCAGCTAGACGTCGCCGAGATCGGAACCAAAAGTTGATGCCACCTTGTTCAGACGGCCCATTTGGTGCCCAGGGGGCGCTTTCAATCCGGTATTCAACTGGTCGGGGTCCTTCAGACCACTCCTCTCCAAAGATGGGACCAACTTGTTGCATGCACTCTTCGAAGGTGGGCAGCCCTTCCGGAGGCTCATTGTCTCGCGGTGGTGTCGGAGCAATAACTCCTGGTCCAGGTTCGGGTGTATGAAAAGAGGCTGTTAAGTCGAATATCTGCTTAGCGTCTTGCAGGGCGGCAACTCGCCGTTGACAGAAGGCTCTTCCGTCTCGAATTTTCTCAACGTCGTAACTGACGCTTTTTTTTCCATCGCCGCCACGCAAAAAGAAACCATGAACGGAATGCAGGCGACGTTCTGTATCTACTGACCGGTAGGCGCTGACAATTGCTTGTGCTAGTTGATGTCCACCGAATAGGCCATAACCCTCATGGCCAGAGCCGCGCCCCACATATGTCGCCTCTCCCTCTTGTGAGAGAGACAGGAGATCGATTAGGTCATCAATTGAGTCGTCCACTATTCAATAGGCTGCCAGAATTTGCCGTCTCTTTGTTGTCTAACTTTCGATTCTTTCGTACCCAGGTGGGGCAACAAACCCGCCTATCTCGGCTTCGATCAGCGATGCGAAATGAATAGATCTTCTGTCGTGTAAGTGAGGAGCCACTATCTGCAGCCCAGCGGGTAGGCCATTGATGAGGCCGACCGGTGCCACGGTGCTCGGCAGGTAGACGCTGCAACTCCAGCCTGCCCAAAATAGTTGGTCGACAACAGGTTCTTGACGGCCATTGACTTCGATAGTGCGATCTGGGCGCTCTCCCTCGTGGTCATGCACGAAAGCGGTCGATGCAGCGGTCGGACACAATAGGAGGTCAAAATCCTCAAAGAAGGCCGACCAAAGTCGTCGGTAAAGTTCTCGTTGTTGGTGAAGTTCGTACCATTCTCTATGAGTCATATGTGCTGCATGGTCGACCAGATTTCGGTAGGTGCGTTCGCCTCGCTCCCAACCTGTGTGACCTGGCAACGCATCACGGAATGCTCGCTCCCCCATCGAGACACCGGTAGCTGCGCGCAACAGTAATAGATAGTTCTCAAAAAATTCGATCTGGTCAATTTGGGGAGTCGCCTCCACAACCTCAACTCCTAATCGTGCGAGATCATCAATGGTGTTCTGCAGGTGGCCAATTAATTCCGAAGATGTTGCGCAGGCTGGACTGTCGAGCAGCACTCCAACTCTGTAATCAGCGAGAGATTTTTTGGTTGGTTCGGGCAGTTCAACTCGATACCCAGACGCGTCAAGGCCATGGGGGCCGGCAAGCACACAGAGCGCTTGATCGAGGTCACGCGCGCTGCGTGCAAGAGGGCCCATGACTGCAATATCCACGACTGCTTCTACTCCAGGAGCAGCGTGCCCAGTTTGCGGTATCAACCCCATAGTCGGTTTGTGACCAAATACACCGCAGTAGTGGGCAGGATTTCTAATTGAGGCACCGATATCACTGCCTATCTCTAGCGCCGACATTCCGGTCGCTAAGGAGACAGCTGATCCTCCCGAGGAGCCACCGGGGGTTCGGTTGAGGTCCCATGGGTTATTGGTACAACCATAGATATCGTTGAAAGACTGCCAATCACCAAGCATAAAAGGAACATTGGTCTTAGCCCAGATGATCGCCCCAGCATCAATTAATCGATCAACCGATGGACTATTAACCTCGGGGAAATTAGCTATCCATTCAGGGTTACCCCATGTCGATGGCGTACCAACCCAGTCATAAGCCTCTTTAATGGTCACGGGAAGACCATGAAAGGGTCCGGTTGATTCACCTCGGGCAGTCAACTCATCGGCTCTACTCGCCTCTTGCTGAGCATTTTCAATTTGGTGACCGGTAACTGCGTTGACTTTTGGGTTGAAGGCTTCATAACGCTCTATGGCTTCTTCTAGCAACTCACGGGAACTAACTTCCCGTGCAGAAACCAGCTCCGATAATTCGGATGCACTTTTGAGCATCAGATCTTTTGTCATGGCGAGACCGTAGTTGCTCTTACCGATAGACGGCGCGCAGCGCTGAGTCCATTGATTGCAGCAAATGCTGGATATCACCATCCGAGGTAGCCAGATTCATGCAGCCCATTCCGTAAGAACTGAAGTAAACCCCGCGTTCCAATAATCGGTGTTGCAAGGACTCCATGCGCGCCGATTCATCACTATCTAAGTGCGCGTTACGATAATTTTTGATCTGCCTCTCGTGCGGGTGAATCCTAAACAACGATCCCGCACCTGTTACTTGCCATCCAAGCGACTGAGACACAAAAAGTTCTCTGAGGCCACGACGAATTTGCTCACCTATCTCGGCGAGCCGGTCAAAACTCGTTTGGTCAAGCTGAGACATACAGGCAAATCCGGCAGTCATGGTGACAGGGTTGGCTGTGTATGTTCCGCCTGAGGGAACAGCTGCTCTATTGCCATGCACAGCTGCAAACACATCCATTACTTCCGACTTACCTCCTATCGCTCCTACGGGAAATCCGCCCCCAATGATTTTCGCCATGGCGGTTAGGTCTGGGTCAATATTGTGGAGCGCTTGCGCACCTCCAAGCCCTAACCGTAACGAGATCACTTCATCAAGGATCAGCAACGCTCCAACATCACGAGTTTCGGTTCTGATTGCCTCAGCGAACGAGGGGTCCAAGAGTGGCATTCCCACTCTCGAGGGCATTGGGTCTAGCAGTACTGCTGCAAGTTCAGATCCAGTTGCCTTTATTGCTTCGGTTACGCCCGCCACGTCGTTGAACTGAACAATGACAACCTCATCCACTAAGGAACCAGGAGCGCCTTCGGAATAGGGAATCGTGCGCGGCTTTTTTGATGAACCCCAGTTAGAAGGGTCTGACCCCAGGCTAGCTTCCGCGTGGTCGTAGGTTCCGTGGTAGCTCCCTTCTATTTTAATAATTGTCGGCCGTTGCGTGAACGCACGCGCTGCTTTAATCGCTCCCATCACAGCTTCGGTACCAGAGTTGCAGAATCGAATTTGATCACAACCCGCTACTCGCTCGCAGAGGAGTTCGGCCAGCAGAATTTCGGCCTCACTCGCCATCGAAAAAGCTGTCCCATTCGCTAACTGCTCACGCACAGCGACTTCAACTCCGGAATCTGCGTGTCCAAGAATTATTGACGTGAAATTGTTATTGCAATCTAGGTAACGGTTGCCGTCAACGTCCGTAATCCATGCCCCCTTTGCATGGTCGACATAAACAGGATGTGGCCTAATTAACACCGTGGACCTTGACACCCCGTCCGGGATCACTGACTTGCCACGGTCATACAATTCCGAGGAGCGAGATGTTGCTGCGGGGTAGTTGATTCGCATTTCAATAGTCTCGCAGGTCAAAGCGCGCGATGATCAATACCTATGAATCAGCCAGAATCAAATTCATTCTCAATTAGTAGGCCTGTCGCTCCTTGGCGCATTGGCGTTGACGTAGGCGGAACATTTACCGACCTTGTCCTAGCAGATGCCGAAGGCCGAGCGTGGGTCGCCAAAGTACCCTCAGTCCCTTCCGATCCCAGTGAGGGCGTACTTTCCGCGGTTCAGCGAATCTCAGTCGATTTAGGGCTCCCTAAATCCGAAATACTAAGCAATTGTTCACTATTCGTTCACGGCTCAACCATTGCTACAAACACGATGCTCGAGGGCAAGGGCGCCAAAGTAGGACTCATTGCCACGGAGGGTTTCCGAGACACAATAGAGATTCGACGTGGTTTGCGGTCCGATCAGTGGAATCATCGAGAGCCATATGCCCCGGTTCTAGTCCCGCGTTACCTTCGCCAATCCATCCCAGGTCGCATAGACGCCGACGGCAGTGAATACCAGAGTTTGGACACAACAGCGCTTGACGAAATACTCGCTGACTTCAAAGCTCAAGAGGTTGAGGCCATCGCAGTCGCTCTCATGAACAGTTTCGTAGACGACCGTCACGAACAAGAGTTAGCTGAACTCATCCAACAAACTTGGCCCAAGGATTGGGTGTCCTGTTCTGCAGATGTTTCCCCTCTGATGGGCGAATATGAACGAACCTCAACGGCCGTAGTAAACGCAGCTCTATTACCTCGGATTGTTAAGTACCTTCGGTCTCTCGACGCAGAGTTAGCAGCGGAGGGTCTTTCACGACCAATTCTGCTCGTCCAATCCAACGGTGGAGCAGCGTCAGTGGACCAACTAGCTAGTAAGCCAGTCAACCTGCTCCTAAGTGGCCCCGCTGCTGCAGTTGGAGCCCTCAATTTGTACCGTCGAGCCGTGGATAAGGCAGGAGTGGCCGACGAGGACAAGGGAAATCTTATCTCTATGGAGATTGGGGGGACGTCCTGCGACGTCCTTCTAATGTCCAACGGTGAAATAGCGACACGCGACGATGTCGACATAGCCGGGTACCACGTCTCTACCCCAGCCATCGACATACACACCATCGGCGCCGGCGGCGGCACGATAGCCGGCGTTGACGACGCCGGGCTGCTGTTTGTCGGGCCTGAAGGCGCTGGCGCAGATCCCGGTCCTGCATGTTATGGAGGTGGCGGCACGCTACCCACAGTCACAGACGCTCATCTGGTCCTCGGTCGCCTACGGCCCGGGAAGTCAGCTGGTGGAACCCTGGACCTAGACCTAGATGCGGCCCGAGAGGCTATCGATGTACACGTCGCACAGAAGTTAGGAATGTCCGTCGAAGACGCTGCAGCAGGAATAATCGAACTCGTCGAACATCATTTGCTGAGCGCCGTAGAACACATATCAATAGAACGCGGTCACTCACCCAGGCGATTCACACTCGTCGCAGCCGGCGGGGCCGGGCCTATGCATGGGGCCAGCGTCGCAGCTGGATTGGGCTGCTCCCGAGTCCATGTACCTCGAGATGCGGGTGCACTTTGCGCAATTGGAATGCTTCATGCTGATGTTCGACAAGACTTCACAAGGTTCTTACTCGGCCCCATAGACGAATTGCCGACGGAAACTATCGCGGCAGGGTTCAGTTCTCTTTCTCATCGAGCTCTTGAAGTAATGGCCGAGGAGGGGTTTGAGGAAGAGGAGGTAACCCTTGTTTACGAACTGGAACTCCACCACCCCGGCCAGCTTTGGAGCATTCGAGTCCCAGTCGACGGCGAACATTTCGACCGTGATGCGATTCGCGCGGCTTTCGAAGCTGAGTACCGCCGTCTTTACGGCCATGCTCAAGAGGAAGGAACGATCATGCTTTCCTCTCTTCGGCTTACGGCCCGAGGTTCTACGGGTGAGGTTCAGATAGCAGCAGGCTCACCATCTGAAATGACACCTGAGCCCATAGACAGAAGGTCTGTCTGGTTCCCGGGCACGGGGTGGGTCGAAACAGCAATACATGATGGGTCGCTTCTCCATCCAGGCGCCACCCTTGACGGTCCTGCCCTAATCGAAGAGGCCACGACGACCGTCGTAGCAAGACCCGGCGACCGGCTCTGGGTCGACGAGTCCGGTGATTTCTTTGTCGAGGTAGCCCAAACTGAAGATGCCCTACAGCACAACTCCGCTGAACTCGATCCAGTTGTGTTGGCTCTAATGCAGAATCGCCTCGATCAAATCAGCCGCCACATGGGCTGGGTTATGACAAGAACTGCTCGGAGCACCATCTTCAGCCAAAGCCACGACTTCAGTTGTTTTGTCACAACTCCCGATGGCACTTTGGTCGCTAATGCCGACGGCATCCCAATTCACACAGGTGGCGGCGGGTTCGCAGTCCGTGCCCTAATTGCCAAATACGGAGATGCGCTCAATCCCGGCGACGTGTTTTTGTTATCAGACCCCTATGTCGCGGGCGGCAATCACCTTCCTGACTGGGTGATTGCTCGGCCCATTTTTATTGGAACCGACACCCCTGTCCTGGCCGGCTTTTGCTGTAACCGCGCCCACCAATCCGATATCGGAGGTGGACTAGCTGGCACCTACAATCCTGAAGCAACCGAAATTTGGCAAGAAGGAATTCGTCTACCGGTAATGCGCCTTATCGAAGAAGGTCGCGTACGCGAAGACCTCTGGGAACTGCTCTTAATCAATTGCCGAACACCAGAGCTACTTGACGGTGACCTTTTAGCGATGCTGGGGTCAACTCAAATCGGAGGTGAGCGAGTTGTAGCACTTGCTAGTGAACTAGGAGTTGATTCCTATCTGTCTTATTTAGACGGCGTACTAGACCATGCTGACCGACGCATGCGCGCAGCCGTGAAGGACCTACCCAATGGCGTTTATTTTGGAGAAGACCACACCGACAATGATTGCTTCCGCAAAGTCGACATCGCCGTCAAGGTAAAGCTAACTGTGAGTGGCGACGAAATAGTTGCTGACTTCACAGGCACCGACCCGCAGATCGAAGGTTTCAAAAACAGTTCACTCGCTAATACATACTCGTCTGTTTATCTAGCTATCTCTTCGTTCTTCGATACGAGCATCCCGAGGAACGAGGGAACCTATCGCTGTTTGACCATCAATGCTCCCGAAGGGTCAATCGTCAACGCTCTGCCGCCAGCACCAATGACTATGAACACCGTTTATGTGGCTCATGAAATCGTTATTGCAGTTTGGCAAGCATTGGCCGCAGCCGATCCATCGAGAGCCTGTGCGGGTTGGTCGAAAACCATGCACGGCCACGTTGCAGGGAAAAGAGAAGACGGTTCTACGTGGGTGATGTATCAGTGGCATGCGATGGGGACGCCCGGGGCTACAGCGGAACGCGATGGGTTCGCTCAAATGGGCCACCTGATCAGTTTGGGTGGTCTTGATATTCCGAATTTAGAGTTTCACGAACAGCAGTATCCGGTTCGGTACGTGTGCCACGAGCAAAGATGCGATAACGCCGGTCCAGGTGAAATGCGAGGCGGCACAGGAGTTCGTTACGAAGCGGACATCCTTGAACCTGCGATTTGGTCATTCCGAGCCGAAGGACTAGATAGCCCGAGCGGCCATGGCGTAGAAGGTGGCGGAACCGGCGGTGTTGGACTGGAATGGATAGTTCCAGCCGACGAAGACCTCGACGGCGCTGCCTTTGTTCCTCCCAAGTACGGAGTAACGAAACTTGGTCCAGCAAAAATGATCGCTGAAACACCCGGGGGAGGCGGATGGGGTAACCCATTTGACCGCGATCCCGATTTGGTACTGCGAGATGTACGAGACGGAGTTGTTTCGATTGAAGCAGCGCGCCAAGACTACGGAGTCGTTGTCACACAAAACCTAAAGGCAGTTGATGTGGTAGCGACTGAGGTCGTGAGAGGACGCGAAAACAATGACGATAGCTAGTCCATGACGGACCAGGTAATCCAAATACTTGATCAGTTGACTTCTGATTATCAAATAATCGAATGTGACCCCCAACTCGCAGATACTGCCCAGTTCTGCGAAACATACGGTTATGGACTTGATGAGAGCGCCAACGCAATTTTGGTTGTCGGCAAAGCAGAACCCCGCAAATACGCACTATGCGTAGTTCTGGCAACTACACAAGTTGACGTAAACAAAGTCGTTCGAAAAAAAATGGAGGTCAAGAAAGCTTCCTTCGCCTCACCCCAAGAAACTCAGACGATGACGGGCATGACCCTTGGAGGTGTAACCCCATTTGGGCTACCCGAAACACTTTCGATATTGATCGACAGTCGAGTGCTCGAACGTCCCAAAGTGATCGTCGGCGGCGGGTCTCGCGATCGAAAAATTTATGTCACACCTCAAACATTGGCAGCTTTACCTTCGTCCGAAGTGGTCGATGACTTAGCAAAAGAACGGTTTCGTAGCGAATAAGCTCGGTTTACGAATCACCGATCCAAAGGAGCGCGAATGTCAGTCGTCTTAGTCCACGGCAACCCTGAGACTGAAGCCATCTGGGGTCCTCTCCGAACTGAACTAGGGCGAGACGACATCATCACACTCTCTCCACCAGGTTTTGGCAGCGCGCTACCTAAAGACTTCGACCTGACAAGCGACGGTTATCTGGCTTGGCTTATTCATGAACTCGAACAGCTAGATGGCCCTATCGATTTAGTCGGTCACGACTGGGGCGGAGGCCACGTCGTGCGTGTAGCAATGACACGTCCGGATCTCATTCGATCATGGTGCACCGACATCATCGGAATTTTTAGCCACGACTACGTTTGGCATGACGCCGCACAAAGCTGGCAAGGACCCGATGGAGAAACAGCCGTACAGTCGATGATCGATCTACCTGTTGAAGATTGGTCTGCGGTTTTTGCACAGCTTGGAATGGGCGAGTCGGTAGCGTCCAAGGTTGCCCCATGGGTCAACGGCGATATGGGTCAAGCTATTTTGGGTTTATACAGAAGCGCAGCACAGCCAGTTATGGGAAATTTGGGTGACAATCTCCAGGCAGCCTCTCTAAGACCGGGCCTCTGCATTATCGCTACGCAAGACACCTACACCGGTGGCGAGCAACTCCATCGCGAAGCCGCTGAGAAATGTGCTGCAGATGTAGCCATTTTAGATGGTCTTGGTCACTGGTGGATGTGTGAAGATCCGACCCGTTCAGCCGAGCTTTTAAAGACTTGGTTTGAAGGCCAAGATTAAGCCTTTAGCGACCATTTTGACGAGCAAAAACCTCTCCAATGGCGTCTCGGGTCCTACCTCGGTGTAGTCTCGTTCCTGCTTCTAAGCACGCACGTCAAATCAGGGGATAGCCATGGCCGCACAAGGCTCAATTTTAGGTAACACCGTTACTCGAAAAGAAGATCCGGGACTACTTACCGGGTCTAACGCGTACGTAGATGACCTAGATATAGATTCAGCTCGCATAGTTTTTGTTCGTTCGACGATGGCTCACGCTTCACTTCTTGAGGTCGATACGAGCGAGGCCATCGGCATGCCAGGCATTTTGGCTATCTACACCTCCGACAACCTGAACATGGAGGCAGTCAACCAATCCGAATTTATGGACCCCTCCATGAACCGGCCACCACTCGCTGTTGATCGTGTACGTTTCGTCGGCGACATAATCGCTGCGGTTGTGGCAGAAACTCATTCACAGGCAGTTGATGCTGCAGAGCAAATCATCATCGATTATGACCCACTCCCAGCCAATGCCGATATAGAAGCTGCGCTGGAAGAGGGCACCGACATTTTGTGGGAAGGTGCCGATAGCAATGTCTGTTTCGCAATTGGAAACGAATACGACGGCCCTGACGTAAACGAAGGAGCTGACACCGTAGTTACTGAACGGATAGTCACACAGCGTCTTGCGGGCGTACCGATGGAGCCAAATGGCTGCGTCGCAATACCCGAAGGCGACTCTATGACGTTCTACGCGTCAACACAGGCCGCCCACGGACTTCGAGATGGCCTCGCTCCGAACATCGGACTCGAGCCAGACAAACTCCGAGTGATAGCGCCTTGGGTTGGAGGAGGGTTCGGCCCGAAAGCCGGTTTGTACATCGAATTCATTCTCTGCGCCAAAGCCGCGCAAGAACTCAACCAGCCTGTCAAGTGGACTGAACAGCGCGGCGAAAACATGCTCTCCATGGCTCAGGGGCGAGCAATGGTGATGAACGCTGAATTAGGCGTTAACAACGATGGATCCATTGTCGGCCTAAAGGCGCGAGTAGTAGCAGACGCCGGTGCCTATCCCGCCATTGGAGCCATACTTCCGATGTTGACGATGCAACTCAGCCAAGCCGTCTACGACATTCCAGCAATAGATTTCTTCGCTCAGTCGGTAGTTACCAACACCACCTTCACTGGCGCCTATCGAGGAGCAGGCCGACCTGAAGCCACTCAAATGGTCGAACGAATCCTTGATAAAGCAGCGAACGCTATCGGAATGGACCCAGCTGAATTGCGTCGTAAAAACTATTTGCAACCCGATGCATTTCCACTAACAACTCTAGTCGGCGCCAACTACGACTCAGGCGAGTATGAACGCTCCTTAGACGCTGTTCTCGAAGCGTCCGGCTACGCAGACTTGCGAGCTGAGCAAAAGCGTCGGCGGGAATCAGACGACTCGATGCTGCTCGGCATTGGAGTGTCTTCTTACGTTGAGGTGACCGCGCCAATCGGCCTCCATGTTGAGTACGGAAGCTGCGAGATCAACGACGACGGTTCAGCAACGATCAAGGTAGGAACAAGCTCTCATGGACAAGGCCACGACACGGCCTTTTCGATGATCGTGAACGACGTTCTCGGAATACCGATGGACGAAGTAACGCACATTGACGCTGACACCGAACAAGTAGCCCGAGGGGCCGGAACTATGGGCTCACGCTCACTGCAAGCGGGCGGTTCCGCTATCTATGAAGCTTCTCAGGTAGTCCTCGAAAAGGGGAAGCAGCTTGCTGCCAGCCTCTTAGAAGCAAGCGCAGAGGACATAGTGGTTGGCGAAGGAGCCCTTCAGGTGGCTGGAGTTCCAGCTAAATCAATTAGCTGGGCTGATCTAGCAAGCGCAGCAGCTGAACAAGAAATCGAAGGCGGCCTCGCACACGAGCTTGATTTCGACGGGACTGATTCGACATACCCATTCGGTTCGCATGTGGCAGTCGTAGAAATCGACCGAGATACCGGACACGTCGAACTGCTGAGACACATAGCAGTTGATGATTGCGGAACAATTCTCAATCCAATGTTGGTACACGGACAACAACATGGCGGTATTGCTCAAGGAATCGCCCAAGCACTCTGGGAACACGTCCAATATGACGAGGACGCCAATCCGGTTACAGCAAGTCTCATGGACTACTTGATGCCGTCTGCAGCGGAGCTACCGAGCTTTGAGGTGTCCAACACCGAAACTGCTAGCCCCCGGAACCCTCTGGGAGCGAAGGGTATTGGTGAGTCAGGAACCATAGGTTCAACACCTGCGGTACACAACGCTGTGTGCGACGCTGTCGCTCACTTAGGCATAGAGCACGTGGACATGCCTTGCACTCCGCAGGCGGTCTGGCGAGCACTTCAAAACGCCTAAGCCTTATCGTTAGGTCATATAAGTTACTCGAAGATATTCGAGCAGCGCCTTAACGGATTTGCTTCGGCGGAAACTACACATCCACCAGCAATATTAAGGCGATCGCCGTCAACGAAGCTAGAAGTATCACGAGCGGTAGTTGGCCTGTTAAGTCATCTTTTTTGCGCAGTGTGGCAAGCGCACGGTCGTGCCCGACCATGACTCCAGCGAGGTGTCCTCCAACGATTCCCAAGGCTTGGATAACAGCCATAAAAGTTGGCCCAACGATTCGATAGTTGATGTATCCGTCTGCAGTACCAAACAAATTCCATCCCCGATCGAACGGGTCGCTCATTTGTATGAATAACTGCTGACCTTCAAATACAGCCATACCTATGTAATGAGCAATCGCGTACCCAACAGCAACCGGGACCAAAGAGAGCGCAAAACCATCTTCGAAGTCGATGTCCTCATTGCCGTCGCGTCGTTGCATCCACCAAATGCAACCCAGAAACAATGCTGTGACCAGAGACATAGAAAACAACAAGCCCATCGTGTTAAAGACTGTTGCGTTCCATCCGACACGCCCACCGATAATGTCGGTCCACCAGGTCGTTCTCGACAAACCATCAAAGGAAGTACCCCCAAGGACAATGAGGACGACTGCCGCGGCACCCTTTTGTGTAGGGATTTGCCCCAATCCCACTAAGGGGCGCCGCACCTTCAGCGAGTTGTCTGAGACATAGATTGGCGACATCGCGGCAACAAGCCGAACAAAGACCGCTAGAGGGTCATGCGATCGTAACCATTTACTGCCCTTGACGCAGGCACCAATTCCACTCCATGCGGTCCACAACACAAGCATGATCGCTAGCGGAGTCCTACCAGCCGGTCGATGGTAGGCCAGCTCTAACCAGAGAAAGCCTGCCAAGAAAGCCGCAGCAGCATGCAAATCCCAGTCCTCCTCGGGGCTCTGATCTGAGGATCTGTCACGAATAGCGGCCAATACTTCAAACGGGCTTATCCAACGCCATAAGTCACCTAGGAATGCTGACCCAACGGGGACGAACACCCACAAAGCCACGAAAACTATGCGTGGCGCGACATTGACCAAAGTGTCGTCCTCAACCCAAAAACATGAAGCTACAGCCGACCCCACCAACAAAAAACCCGCTGTCCGGCCGACGCTTAAGCCAACTCGTCCAGCAGCAGAATTGATTCTGAGAATTGAACGTCCAGAACTAGCTTGCGGAAACCGCGGTTCTTGCCACCCCGAGACAAGGGCTGCGAAGGAGATAAGTAGCGCTGCTGCCGCCACCAAGCCCAACGTCATTAGCGACATTGGCAACTCACCAGGTGGACCAACTCCATGAGCATACGTAGACGCAAACATCACCTTCATGCTAGGCCTAGAGTCTCAAATAGACATTTACCTCCCAAGTGGAGGTAATGTTTCCCAAGTCGCTAATCCTGTATGAAGGGACTCACATGAGCACCGACGCTTCGACCGATCCGGTCATTGTTGCAACCGCCCGTAGCCCAATCGGCAGAGCCTTTAAAGGCTCTATGACCGAGATCAGGCCTGACGATCTCAGTGCGCAGATCGTAAACAAGGTTTTGGAGAAAGTTCCTGAACTTCCTCCTGAAGAGATCGAAGACCTCATTATGGGGACCGGTTCACCCGGTGGCGAACAAGGTTTCAATATTGGACGTGCCACAGCAGTACTAGCTGGTCTCGGAGATGTACCCGGAACCACAGTTAACCGCTACTGCTCTTCCTCGCTCCAGACCATCCGCATGGCGGCTCACGCCATCAAAGCGGGTGAAGGCGACGCATTCATCGCTGCAGGTGTCGAGTGTGTTTCTCGTTACGGTAAAGGAAACGCTGACAGCCTTCCCGACACCGCGAACCCAATATTTAAAGCCCCCGGAGAACGCAGCAAGGTCCGAGCCGAAGGTGGACACGGAGACTGGACTCCCCCAGACGGCCTTCCAGATTTGTTCATCGCAATGGGCCAGACCGCCGAGAACGTGGCAGAACTCAAAGGCGTAAGCCGCGAGGCAATGGATGAGTACGGGGTAATGAGCCAGAACAAAGCAGAAGCTGCGATCAACCGAGGCTTCTTCGAAATGGACATCACTCCGGTCACGATGCCAGATGGAACGGTTGTCATGACTGACGACGGTCCCCGGGCCGGTGTCACTTTAGAAGCAGTCTCTCAGCTTAAGCCTGCGTTCAGACCAGATGGCCGTGTTACAGCCGGCAACGCTTGTCCTCTCAATGATGGGGCAGCGGCTGTGGTCGTCATGAGCCGCAAACGAGCAGAGGAGCTAGGAATTACCCCCCTAGCTCGCATCATCGCAAGCTCAGTTTCTGCTCTTAACCCGGAAATCATGGGGTTGGGTCCAATTGAAGCAATCAAACGCGTTTTGGCTCGAGCAGACATGACTATGAGCGATATAGATCTCGTAGAGATCAATGAAGCCTTCGCGGCGCAAGTTATTCCGTCCGCTGACGAACTCGGCATCGACATGGTTGACCAGCTAAACGTCAACGGTGGCGCAATCGCCCTCGGCCATCCATTTGGTCAAACTGGCGCCCGAATCATGACGACCCTGATCAACGGCCTACAAGATTCCGATAAGACATTCGGTTTGGAATCGATGTGTGTCGGTGGAGGCCAGGGAATGGCAATGATCATCGAACGATTGAACTAGCTGCCCCTAATAAGGCATTTAGGGTTGGCGCCCACTTCGTGGGCGCCAACCCTTTTCTGTTTAGCCAGTCCGAATCCAGCCCGAGACAACCTCTACGTGGCTCGTTTGTGGAAACATATCCAACACATCAACCTGATCTAATTCGTACCCCGCCGCCACCATCAACGAAGCATCTCTGCCGAGTGCACCGGCATCACAGGAGACCAACAAGACGTGCGGAGCTTCAGTCTGGCGAATCTGTTCAACCCCTTCACTGCGTAATCCAGCACGAGGTGGGTCAGCTATCACGACATCCGCCAACTCGGGAACCCACTTTTCAACCGGCATCTGGTGAACAGATACGTGTGGACCGAGATTATGGGCGGCGTCTTTGACAGCAGACCCAGAAGACTCAACTGCAGTTACTTTTTCGAACCAATCACCGACGGTGCCAGAGAACAAACCAACACCTGCGTAAAGGTCGATGAGAACTTGCTCGCCGGCATCGTGCAGAGTTAGCCACTCGGCTGCAAGGGCTGCCAACATTTCCGCGCCCTCAGGGGAACTCTGAAAAAAGGAACGTGCCGAAATTTTCCATTCAATTCCGGCAGCTTCTTCACGTATGTACGCGTTTGCGCCTTTGCGTGCTTGGCTTTTCCCGATAACGGTAACGTCATCAGGTAAACGAAATCCGTCGGCATGTGGTTCTCCCATAACCAACCGGTCACCTGTACGGGACCCAACTCGGATCGTCACTTCGCTCGCAGTCCCAAAGAAGCCTTCTCCAAGGAGCTCGTCCATTAACGGGTGAGCTACGAAACAGTCATCAATCTGGACCAAGTCATTCGAACGCGACCGCCTATAGGCGGGTCGTCCTTCCTCAACGGCTACTCGTAATGTGGTTCTGTAGTGTGAATCTGGTGGACCAGCGACATAACCGATTTCTGGTGGCGTTATCGATCCGAGCTTAATAAGAGAGCTTTCAACAGCTGAGATCTTCGCATCCATCTGAGCCTCATTAGTTAAATGCTGCCAATCGCACCCACCGCAGCCTCGAAGCACATGTCGGCAGGAAGGTTTCCGTCGTCCCTCCCCAGCCGAGATTATTTCCAGGATGCTTCCCCGCGCATACCGACTTTTCTCCTCCGTGAGCTCTATCCGCACCTCGTCGTCGATCGCTGCGCCACCTACAAAGACGACTCTGCCGTCTTCTAGACGGCCTACCCCTTCGCCTCCAACAGCTAGATCGTAAATGTTGACCCTTTTAGACATCATTCCCAGACTACGGTCCTCTACATGAATCGCCCTATTCAGATAGTTCCTTCTGTACTACCCGCAGACTTTTCTCGACTCGGAGAAGAATGCATAGCTCTTGAAAAAGCCGGCGTCGATCGCATCCAGTGGGATGTAATGGATGGAAACTTTGTTCCTAATTTGACCTTTGGTCCCGATGTCATTGCCGCTTGCCGACAACATGTTGATGTCATGTTCGAAGCTCACTTAATGGTCGCAAACCCTGATGAGATGCTTTCTAACTACATCGAAGCTGGCTGCCAAATGGCCATAGTTCACGTGGAAACCACAACCCATCTCCATCGAACTCTCGGAAGAATCAGAGAGCTGGGATGCAGCCCAGCGGCTGCCCTAAACCCATCAACTTCGCTCGATTCGGTTGCATCTGTTCTAGACATGTTGGACATGGTTCTAGTCATGACCGTCAATCCGGGATTCGGAGGTCAGGCCTACATTGGGAGCATGGAGTCCAAAATAGCTTCACTCCGAAATCTCATAAATGAAGGCGGCTATGACGTTGACATCGAGGTCGACGGAGGAATTTCAGCTTCAACAATTTCTGGAGCGGCTGCAGCAGGAGCCAATGTGTTGGTTTCGGGGAGTGCACTGTACAAATACCAAGAGGGCCTCGAATACGGTGTTCAAGATCTTCGTCGGATAGCTACCAAAGCCCAGCTGGGGTGAACGTAATCCTGCGCTGCGCTGTCGCTACAGCCGTGGCAGCAGCTATCGCAAGTTGCAGCAGCCCTAGTAGTGAGGCGTCGTTTTGCGAAGCTTCAGTCGAATTACAAAAAATAGACGCTCTCAGCATCGAGGTTTCCCCTTCCGACGATGCAGCCGTTCGAGGCGCACTAACTCAAACTGCTGCCCAGGCAGCTCGAGTAGCTAGGGAAGCACCCGCTGAGATCCGACCGGATGCAGAACTCGTTGCAGCTTTTCTATTGGCGCTAACAAACGCTGCTAGCACCACCAATTTTGAGGACCCGCTAGAACGGGCGGCAGCCGTTGGAGCTGCACAAGAGCAATTTAAGGATCAGTTATCTGATGCTGTAGCTAACCTGGCCGCTTTTGTTGCTCGGACCTGCAGCCCCGCTCCCTAACCAGGTGATGCTTGCTTAAATTATTTCGCCCCTCTTAACAATCACATGATCACAGAGTCCATACTCTTTGGCCTCTTCAGCGGTAAACCAGCGATCCCGCTCACTGTCTGTTTGAATTTGATCAACATCTTGACCACTGTGCAGGGCAATTCGTTCTGCCATAAGCCGCTTGATGTAAGCCATCTGTTCAGCTTGGATAGCTATATCGGAGGCCTGACCTCGCACACCGCCGGAAGGCTGGTGCATCATAACTCGTGCGTGAGGTAAACAGTATCGCTTGTCCTCTGCGCCGGCTGTGAGAAGGAACTGCCCCATTGAGGCTCCTAAGCCCATACACACGGTGGCTACGTCGCATGAAACGAACTGCATCGTGTCATAGATAGCCATACCTGCTGTTACTGATCCACCCGGACTGTTGATGTACAACCAAATATCTTTTTCGCGGTCTTGGCCTTCCAAGAACAACATCTGAGCACACAAGATGTTGGCTATTTCATCATCTACCTCAGTGCCGAGAAAAACAATGCGGTCGTTAAGTAACCGGTTGTAGATCTCACCCGGACCAGTAGGGGTTCCAGTGGATAGCGCGTTAGCGGAATGAAGCTCTGACATAACGTTGAGGTTATCTGCTGTCAGCGGCAGCACCTTGGTCCGTCGTAGGCTCATTGCATGCATATTGATGACCTTCCCACCCCTGCTTTATGGGCGGATGTTGATGTTCTCCAGGCCAACATCGCTGAGATGGCACAGCGACTACCGGGAAATCGGCTGCGTCCGCATGTCAAGGCACATAAGACCACCTCCCTTGCTCGGCTTCAACATGATGCAGGACATCACGGTTTTACATGTGCCACCAGTCGCGAAGTCATCGGTTTAGCGGAGGCTGGTTTAGGGTCAGACCTGCTCTTAGCGAACGAAACAGTTGATGTAGGCCGACTCTCAGCAATGGCTAATACCAAAGCTCGGGTAACAGTCGCCGTAGACAGCAACGAAACTATTGATGCTGCTGCTAAAGCAGGTATCCGTGAATGCGTCATAGATATTCGAGTCGGCTTCCGGTGCGGATGTGAGGTAAACGAAGCGGCTCAGCTAGCTGAGCGCGCCCGTGCTTCAAATATGGAGGTCCGCGGGGTCATGGGGTACGAAGGACATGCTATGGGAGTTGTAGACCCGCAACGACGACGAGATCTAGTGGAAACCGCTATGCAACGGCTACTAGAAGCTCACGCTCTCGTAGGTGGCGAACTCATAACGGGTGGTGGCACCGGAACCCACGAGATCAATACCTGGGTCAACGAAATCCAAGCCGGATCGTACGTACTCATGGACACTGCCTATACCCAGCAAACCGATCAGCCTTTTAGGCAAGGGTTGTTTCTGCAATCAACCGTAGTTTCAGTCGCTGACAAATTCGTTGTCTGTGACGCCGGTCTAAAAGCTCAAGGTATGGACCACGGAAACCCCAGCTGGGATGGAGGTGAAGTCTTATTTTGTTCCGATGAGCACACAAACATCGCCCCGGAGGAACCTCTCAGGGTTGGCGATCGCGTGTGCCTAGAGCCAGCTCACATCGACCCAACAATGTCAAAGCATCAAGTACTTCATTTGGTCTCACAAGGTGAGGTAGTCGACCAATGGGACATTGATTTACGCCACTGGTGATTAGGCCGTCAGCATCTTGGCAAGCTGTCGAAATGCCCTCCCGCGGTGACTAATTAGGTTCTTTTCTTCAGGGTCCATCTGGGCGAAGGTCAATCCTTTACCTTCATCTGGAACAAATAATGAGTCATACCCAAATCCACCCGTGCCACTCGGTTGCAGGGCAATGGTTCCTTCTACAACACCATGCGTCAGGATTTCACGCCCGTCGGGGAATGCAACTAAAGCAACCGTTCGAAACCGAGCCGTGCGGGCGTCAGGTGGAACATCTCGCAATACGTTCAACAGCTTCAGCAAGTTTTCTTCGTCGCTCGCTGATTCACCAGCGAAGCGTGCGCTCCGAACACCGGGCAGGCCTCCCAGCGCATCAACCTCAAGGCCAGTGTCATCAGCAACAGCTGGAGTCCCCGTTTCGGCGCACACAGCTTCAGCTTTTAATCGCGCATTACCCTCAAGAGTTGGTGCATTTTCGACAACTTCTCCTAGACCACTCGGGCGTGGCTCTATGTCATGACCCCCAAGAATCTCGGCAATCTCTATTGCCTTATGGGCATTTGCCGAAGCCATCACCAATCGCACGATCTCAACTCAGGTCTTCGGCCAAAGTTGATCTTTGAAGGCTGATGATCTCACTAATACCCTTTTCAGCTAAACCAAGCAATCCATCTAGCTGTTCATTGTCGAACGGTTCCCCTTCGGCCGTACCTTGCACTTCGACAAACTTTCCGGAACCTGTCATAACGACATTCATATCGACTTCGGCTCCTGCGTCTTCCACGTATGGCAAGTCCAAACAGAGTTCTTCTCCCACGATTCCAACAGAAATGGCGGCGCAATAGTCAGTCAGCGGGTGCTCTTCCAGCGTTCCGTCTTCAATCAGTTGAGTAAGAGCATCGTGAAGAGCTACGTAACCTCCACAAATAGACGCTGTTCGGGTACCTCCATCTGCTTGGAGAACATCGCAGTCAACAGTCACCTCGCGTTCGCCAAGAAGTTTCATATCGCAGACAGCGCGGAGGGCTCGACCAATAAGTCTCTCGATTTCAAGTGTTCGACCTTTTTGCTTTCCTTTTTTTGCCTCGCGACCAACGCGCTCTCCACTTGAGCCCGGAAGCATCGCGTACTCAGCCGTAACCCAGCCTTCTCCCTTGCCGCGCATCCACCGCGGAACATCGTCATCAATAGAGACAGTGCATAAAACTTTGGTTCGACCGAAGCTAACTAGCACCGACCCAGGAGTCTGATCAGTGAAGCTACGTTGGAATGTGATTGGACGTAAATCATCGTTGGCTCTGCCATCGACCCGCATTGAGTTTCCTTTAGTTGTTTGTAGTTGAAAAGGTACGGCCTGCGGTCGCGAGTTCAACCTGGCCATCGAAAACAGCTGCCGCTTCCTCAAGATGTTTTGCTGGATCTGACCCCGGTGGAACATGAGTAACAATTAGCCGATGAGCTTTCGCCTCGTTTGCCTCTGAAGCCAAATGTCCACAACTGATATGTGGGATACTCGAATCTGCATTTTGGTCTAGCAGGGTGCCTTCTCCCAACACGATGTTGGCCCCAAACCCTAATTCTGAAACTGACCAGTTCTTGCCTGTATCTGCGGTGTACACAATGGACTCATTTCCACAGCTAAACCGCATAGCGAGGGTTTCTACTGGGTGATCAGTTCGGGAGAACGAAACTGAAATATCTCCAACCTCACATACCGAACTGTCAGCCACGATCTCCCAGTCGAAAACATCGCTGCTATTTCCTTCAGGCTGAAACGCGTCCGTCACCCGTCTGACATCGGACGTCGATATGACTTTGATCGAAGAAACTGACGTGAAGTACTTATAGGCGTTGTATACAACAGGAAGTTCGGCGCAATGATCAGGGTGATGGTGAGACACCAAAATGGCATCGAGTTGGTCGAGCGCTATGTGCTGTTGCAAGGTTGAGAGAGTGCCAGGTCCACAATCAACCCAGATGCTGGTCTGACCAGAGCGAACAAGGTATCCACTGCACGCCTCGCCGGCTGCAGCGTAACTTCCTGAACAACCAAGAATCGTTAGTGAGAGTCCCATGAAGACACCAAGGCTACGTCGCTTCCAGGCCCGCTGTGACCCTCTTGAGCTACCGCACCCCCAATGAAAGTATGCACATAACTCACTGAGTTAAACCTAACGCCTATCTCCGAATCTTTTTAACCACCAGCCACGGCCGGCAAAATTCGCAACTCATCGCCGTCATTAAGCTCCGTATCCAAAAATCTCAAATCTCGGATGTTCTCATCATTCCGGAAGATAGCAACGAAAGAGTGCAGGCTTCCCATCTGATCTATGAGATGAGTACGCAGATCTGGGTAGGTCTCAATCAACCCCTCTAAGACTTCATGAACCGTTCCGGCTGTCAACGACAGCCACGATTCACCGCCGGTAGAACTACGAAGGATGCTCGGGAGCCATACCTTGACTTTTCTCTCGCCATTCATGCGGTCATGTGTCCCATGTGCCTCAGCGTAATAATTCATCCAGCATGACAGCACCTATTCTCTACAGACGTTGTACCGATACCCTTCTTATTGTGACTAGCAAGCAGCATGGTGATAGAAAAACTGTTGCTTCCAACAGGCGCGCACGAGCCAACTATGACCTGCTCGACACTTATGAGTGCGGACTAGTACTCCAAGGAAGCGAAGTGAAGTCGCTTCGAGAAGGATCTGTCCAGTTGGCAGATGCTTTCGCCCGAGTACGAAGTGGCGAAATGTGGATTCTTGGCATGCATATCTCTCCTTGGAGTCACGCTTCTGCCCAAAATGGTCACGTTGTAGATCGCCCAAGAAAATTACTACTGCACCGTGTCGAAATTGATCGGCTACGCGCGCGAACTGAGCAAGAACCACTTCAACTCATACCTCTGTCTGTATATTTCGTCGATGGCCGAGCCAAACTTGAACTTGCTCTCGCCAAAGGCCGGCGCCAATACGACAAAAGGCACGCAATCCGCAAGCGCGAAAGTGATCTCGAAGCGAGACGCGCAATGTCTCGCCGTAACAGGTAAATCGTTATTTGTATCTGGCCCAAGACTCACGCCGCTACCCTAATGAGAAGGTTCAGGCCCTGACCTGGACAGATCACGGGGGTGATCGGTTTCGACTTCGACGGTTGATATGAGAGAAGCGAGCCGTGGTCTCCGGAGCCACGTTAAAGAGCCGGAACACTTACAAACGCCAATGTCAAAACCAATGACCTGGCGCTCGCTGCCTAATTTAGGCAACGGGTAACGGCCCCACTGCCTCAGCCTCTCGGGTAGCGGTGGTCCTCATCTGAGAGGCTTGCCTCCGGTCATCGCCGGTGTGATCGGAGGGACTCTTAGCCGGATACGGTTGTTTGGTCTGGGGTCGCTACCAGCTTGCAGCCCGACAATTCGCACAGCGACTGCGCTCGGAGAAGACTCATTGAAACGCCGGGGGACGCGGGTTCGATTCCCGCCACCTCCACTATTTCCGGATAATGCCTCAGGTTGACACTATCCGATATGTATTCCTTCATATCCGTCTTGCGCCTCCTGCTGGAGCCGATCGGCGTATTTAGGGCCGCCACCGTTGTAGATGTTGTAGCGGGTCTTTCCGTACTCGTGACCATCTAGGTTCGAGTTGTACCCGGTAATCCAGCTTTGAGCCTTCCTCAGCAGAAATGGTTCATACATTTTCACAACGTGATCGAACCACTCTTGCTCGGCTGCCGCAGTCGCTTCAATTCGACTGTTTCCAGATTTCCAAACATGTTCTAAAAGTTCGGTAGCCCAGTTGACAGCCAATTCGGCTCCGCGCGGAAAATTAGTTGAAGCAGTTTGAGGGCCTGAAATCATAAGCAAATTCGGGAAACCCTCAACTAGCAGACCCAAATAAGTAACCGGCCCATCAGACCATTTGTCACGCAACAATTGACCATCAACGCCTCGTATATCGATTCGGTCGAACGCCCCTGTAAACGCATCGAATCCGGTGGCGTACACAATCACATCAAACTCATAATGATTGTCACTTGTTTCGACACCCGTTGCAGTAATTCTTTGAATCGGGCTCTCACTGCCGTCTACAAAGGAAACGTTGTCTCGGTTGTAGGTCTCAAAATAATTGGTTTCGAGCGGGACTCGCTGTATCCCAAATCCGTGGTCTTTCGGAATAAGTTTTTCAGCTAACTCAGCATCATCGACTCGAGCGCGGATTCTTTCCGCTATGTATTCGGAGAATTCAGCATTCGCATCTTCATCCGTAAAAATCTCGACAAAATTTTGAAGCCATATACCAAAACCCGGCCCGTCATATAGGCGGTCCCATAACTCTCGTCTCTCCTCTTCAGGCACGCTATAGAACCCGCGTCGATCTGGTTCATGCTCAAACCCACCAGGGGTACGAGCGCAGGTAGCGAAGATTTCGTCATACCGGTCCCGAATCTGGGTCATCTCTTCTTCAGAAATTTCACGATTGTTTAATGGCGCCGCCCAGTTAGCTCTTCTTTGGAAAATGGTGAGGTGTTCCGCTTCTTTAGCGACTTCCGGAATCAGTTGAATGGCAGTCGCTCCGGTACCGATTACCGCAACCCGCTTTCCCGCTAGATCAAGGGGTTCTTTGGGCCAGTCAAAGGTATGGAAGGCTTGGCCGGCATAATCATCGATTCCCTCTATCCGAGGCAACGTTGGCACGGAAAGTAGCCCGATCGCCGTCAAGACGAAGCGGCTCGTAACCTCGCGTCCGTCTTTTAGGTGAAGAGACCAAGTGCACTCATTTTCGTCAAAAATCATTTTCTCGACATGGCAATTGAATTGCATATGCTCCCGCAACCCGAACTTGTCGGCGACAAAGTTCAGATACTTGAGAGTTTCGGGCTGGGGAGAAAACATTTCTTTCCAATGCCACTCATTAAGGACCTCTTGGTCCCACGAATAGCCGTAAGTGAAACTTTCTGAATCAAAGCGGGCGCCCGGGTACCGATTCCGGTACCAGGTACCTCCGAGATCAGCGTCTCCTTCAAGAACAGTTGCGTTTACCCCCAAGTCAATTAGTCGCTTGATTTGGTAGATACCGCCGACACCTGCCCCGATTACAACGACTTCATAATCAGGCTCCTCATGAGCGACAGAAGAATCATCGGGGGATTTTGAGGAAAGCAGCGAATCATTCATCAGGGTTTCTCCTAAGCATCAAATAATTTTTTGAGGTGACAGCGAATAGAGGCATCGTAGTCATGTAGACCCAACACTGCGGAGGTCTTGAAATTTGTTACTTATGGAATCTTTCTTCCATCTCAAGGACGCACTTCGTAATAACTGTTCATGGCGTGATCGATGTCTAGTTGCCGGAAACGCGTAAATCCCGCTCTTTCGGTTAAGTCCTGCATAGCCGGTGCGGGAAGCCCAAACACGCCATGACCTGCGCCACCTGGTTCACTCATCCCTGACTGCAAGCATCCGGCTACGGACGCTGCATATCCGAATACGGCGAGGGGCATCTTTATGTTCTCTTCTAAGGTGCCCTTACTTGTCGGGTCTACTATCAACCAGCGACCGTCTGGCGTCATCGAGTTGTAGATAGCGCTCGCCAGTTCTTCAGGCGAGGTCATGTCATGGACACAGTCAAAAGTCGCTATGAAGGAAAAACTTTTGTCTTCTGGCAATCGGTGGTCGCTGACATCGTGGAATGAAGTATTAGAGACGCCTGCTTGGATCGCGTTTTCTCTACAACGGTCGAGCGCCAAGGGTGCTATTTCCCAGCCATGAAAATCCGATTGCGGGAATGCTTCTGCCATTGTGACCACCGCTACTCCGCTGCCGCATCCAACATCTGCGACTGAAACGCCACTGTTTAAATCTTCCATCAGGCCATCAAGTTCAGGTAACACTTCCTGAACAAGCACTTGCTCATACCAGGGGCGCAGAAGGCGTTCCATCCATTGAACTCGACCTGAGGTGCCACCCTTTTCGACGTCAGACCAAGAGATACCTATTCCTGTCTTGAAGGAACGTGGTATTTCAGACAAGAGGGCGGTTCTTTGGGGAAAGTTGTCAAACCATCTCGCCATCGAACGAATTTCGTCTTCTTCCGCCAGCAAAAAACCCGCTTCGGGCGACAGACAAAACAGACCATCTCCCTGGTACTCGATGAGGCCTGCAGCAGCCTGCAGGGACAGCCACTCTCGGACGAAGCGCTCATGCAAGCCAGCCCGAGCAGCGACATCAGCACTCGTGATTGGCCCTTGACCATGCATAGCTCTGTAGAGGCCCATTTCGTCCCCGAGATAGATCATGCCCGAAACTAGGGCGCCCTCGTAGACGCCCATGATTCGCTTTGACAGAGCTCCTATTTTTGATTCATCCATCGCATTCTCCGAGATTTCGCAAAGGCGCTCAGCAGCACCAGACGTGCCTCATCTTTTCATAAAATGTCTTCGGGTCACTCGGTTACTGAAACCGGTTGTTCTATCGTCGCTCTTTCCAGGCTGAGAATCCCCCGACAAGATCAGACACGCTACCTTCGCCAATCACAGGGCGGAGGAGGCTAGCGGCGATAGAACTTCGATAGCCACCTGTGCAGTAAACAACAACATTGGCAGCGTTTGGCACTTCGTTTATTCGGCGGGTCAGGGTACTCAGAGAAATGTGAATGGACCCCTCGATCACGCCATCAGTGAGCTCACTTGGGTTACGAACGTCTAGGAGAGCAATCGAAGAGCCACTATTTTGCAAGGCCTCGAGTTCCGCTGGGCCTATTCGATTTGCCTGATTCACAGATGCAGGGTCAAAGTCTTCAACCAGAACGGCTCCTGGAACCCGGTCATATCCGATGCGCGAAAGACGCAGGCGGGCCTCTGCAGTTTGTTCCTCATCACCGCACAAAACAATCGGTTCCGAGGGGTCGATTACGCTCCCGGCGAATTCGGCGAAACGTCCTTCTAGTCCGATATTGATGCTTCCGGCCAGGTGACCATGGGCATAAACCTCTGGATCCCGGACGTCAACTAGCACAGCGCCTTCTTTGATCAGCAAATCGATTTGGCTGGCTGTCAGGTTTTTGAGTTGGGAGTGTTCTCTTGTTGGCCTCACTTTGCCGTTCAGTTCTGCGTCGTAGGCAAAGTACAGAGGCTGCACCGGCTGCCCTTCCGTTATCGACGCAATGAATTCATTCCGACCGCTTATACGAACGCTCTGGTTTTCATTTCGTTGAACTCCGATAGTGGACCATGTCTCAGTCGAAAGATTCTTGCCACATGCAGAACCCGCTCCATGCGCTGGGTAAATAACCGTCTGATCAGGCAATGAGAGAAGTTTCTCGTGGATGGAGTCATACAGCATTCCGGCAAGTTCGATTTTGGACCACCCTGCACTCACGAGAAGATCTGGGCGACCAACGTCTCCGACGAACAATGTGTCACCTGTCAGCACTGCATGCGGATGAATTGATTCGGCTGTCTCATGAACGGCGATACTGATTGACTCCGGGGTATGACCCGGAGTGTGGAGCACTTCGAGGGTCACGGCTCCGAGCGAATACCGCTCACCATCTTCAAAGAGCCGGGCCGCAAACTCAGGTTGAGCTTGAGAGCCATAGCCAATTTCTGCGCCGACCTCCGCAAATTCTAGGTGGCCGGAAAGAAAGTCAGCATGAAAATGCGTTTCTAGAACTAGCTCAATGTGAAGTCCGAGTCGTTCGGCATCAGCTAGATATTCCTCAATATCTCTTCTTGGGTCGACGACAACCGCTCGCCCGGAAGTCTCATCACCAATGAGGTATGACGCCTGAGAGAGACACTGCAGGTAGTACTGCTGCAAAATCATTTCGTCTCCTCCTGAGCGCTATTTCTATCTAGCCAATATCTGCTTTACGGCTTCCAGTCTGACTGGGTTCGACATCTAGCCAGACGACTAGATCGTACGCCCTAGATTCATGCCCTATGACCACCGCCTCTCTAGTTAACTCTCTCGTTCTTGACAACGGATCTATCATGATGACGTGGAAAGTCATATTGAGATCCAAAAACTAAATAGCCAGGTAACCGTGCGCATCGCCGGAAAAACTCTGGCGCAATCCTCATCGACTCTCGTGTTGTTAGAAGGCAATCTGCCTCCAAGGCACTATTTTCCACCCGAAGATGTGAATATTGATCTCCTAGTCCCTTCTCAAAGTGTCACTCACTGCCCCCATAAAGGCGATGCGAGATATTGGAGTTTCCAAGCAGACGATCATTACTTAGAGGATGTCGTCTGGAGCTATGAGTCGCCTATTGAGCAGATGTCTTCTATCGGTGGGCTGCTTTGTTTCTACAACGAGCAGGTTGATCTCGAAGTAGCAGATTGAGCTCCTCAACCTTGGGACTTATCCCTCAGCTCGAGATTCGGCAGCGACCGTTGTCAACAATTTCCACCGTTTAGGAAGTTACCTCCGCCCTCAGACGCCCATCCTGTGACAACGCCTTCGAACACAGAAAAGTTGACCCTGCCTGCTACGAACTCCTCGGTAACCATAAGTAGTTCACAGTCCCGCTCAATTACTCTATGCGGTAACTCAAGGGAGTCTAAAAGCAAGGTCAGTTGTTGTTCAGTAAGCCCTACAACATTGATTGCTTCCACAATGTCTTCGCACACATCTCCTGACTCGGGGTCATAGCAAGCGAGGTTTTTAGGCCCCAAAGATTGTTTGAGACGAAACAGCTGAAAAACTTGACCGATATCGGCTCCGGGTCTGGAGGCAGCAAAATCCCAGGCGTCTTCGAGTTGCATCAGTTCCTGTGACTTTGGTGCGGCCGTGGCCGACGGTTCCTCTTCCGCAATAGCCTCTCCAGCGATTGTTGCAGCTGTCTCATCCGCCTCTACCGTTGCTGTGTCTGACGATGAACATGCCGAGAACAGCAGAGCGATCAAACCGAAGATGGCAAACCTTTTCATCTGATGACCCTACCTGTCTGTCGATGGGGACTTAAACAGAACCTCGACCCACTGGGCAGTATCTGCACGAACCGCCAGATTCTTTGGAAGATTAGACAACACCTCAAAATACATCTGACAGGGGTTGATGTTTCATGGTGGTGAGGGCATAAACAGCTAAAGCTTCACCCTGGTACATCTTGCAGCTAACTAACCGAGTCTCCCCCCGACGGTGAATGACCTCGCTGCTGATACGAAACGGGCTTTGGGTGATCGCCTCGAAGTAATCAATTCTCATGTTGATGGTTGATTGGAAGCCTGGCGTCCCTTCAACATCGCTTTGCGCCGCATAAAGCGAGGCCACATCTATATATGCAGCAGTAAAACCGCCAAATAGCTGCCCTGCTGGGTTAAGCGTTACCTCAGGCAAGTCACACATCAGTTCCAGCCTGCCTGGCGCTTGGTCTAGGACCGACCACTCAGATGCGTTCAGCAAATCGAACGGTGGTAAACCGGGGTTGAGAAGTCGTCCATCAGGAACGTTTTCACGCCATTGGAGCAGTTCTTTCATCTTTTCGTCAGACATCAAAACTCTCCCTAGTAGCAACGATCAAACAGGTTAGGGTTTAACGAGGCATTCTCTCTAGCGATCCGAATCACTTCTCTCATTCGGTAGGACTCTGCACTGTTGCGAGGAGAGAAGCCCCGACTGCGCCCGCTGCCTCTCCAATCTTTGCTGGCTTGATCTGAACCGCAGTCCGCTGTTGCGAACCGATGAAAAAATCATCGAACAAATCACAAATTCGAGGTCCGAAGAGCTGCCAACTCTCAACTATTCCGCCCCCCAAAATAATCATTTCAGGGTCCAGCAAAGCGGCACAGTTAGCTAATCCCAAAGCCACCCATTTCGCGTATTCATCGACGACCGCTATCGCCTCTTGATCACCCGCAGAGGCCGCATAAGAAATAAGTTCACCGGTAATCCGTTCAGATTTTCCTCCCAACCCTTGAACAACATTTGAAAGTTCTCCGACTGCGACACGTCGAAGTGCAAGATTGCGCAGCCCTGATCCAGATGCATAGGCCTCCCAACAGCCACGAGCTCCACAAGCGCACTGAATGCCCTCGGGGTCGACCAGCATGTGTCCAGGCTCGCCGGCCAAGCCAAACCCACCCCGATAGACCTTGCCATTGACCACAACAGCTCCCCCGATGCCAGTTCCGAGTGTGACCAAAAATGCGTTATCAATATCTTTCGCTACACCGAGCCGAATCTCTGCAAGAGCTGCGCAGTTTGCATCATTGTCCAGGTAGACCGCCACGTCGACACTCGAGCCGATCAACTCTCCAAGTCGAAGCCCATCAGCCTCAGATAAGTTCGGTGCACACCGAAGCTCACCAGCCATATCAACAAGACCAGCAACTCCTATACCCAGCGACGAGATGACAACGCCATCAGGCACCTCATGACTGAGTTCAGAATAGATCGACAGAATAAGCTCAACGAGCTTCACAGAACTTGTAGGTGTCGGAAATCTAAGCTGAGCTAAAGGAGTTCCTTGGTCGCTCAGAAGCACCCCGAGGGTCTTTGTGCCTCCAATATCAATGCCAATCGAAGCGGCGTCAATATGCATCTCACCTATGTTCACCTACACAGGATCCTAGGCAAAGACCGCTTAACGCAAACTTTATGAGGCACATGTTTCGAAGGGCTGCAAAGATCATTACTAACTTTGAGGAGGGCTGCCATGGAAACCGTGATCTACGAAATTCGTGACCGTATTGCCTATGTAACCATCAACCGCCCAGAGGCCTACAACGCTTGCGACCAACCTACCTACGACAGATTGGCCGAAGTGTGGGCCGACTTCGCTCACAACGACGCGGCTTGGGTTGCAATATTGACAGGGGCTGGTGACAAGGCTTTCTGCGCCGGGAGTGACATTAAACAAAACTTCAACTCACAACCTGAACCTGCAGATAGCTTCGCTCCGGCAGGTCAAGGCGACCTGATGCGAGGGCTTGAGATATGGAAACCTATAATCGCTGCTGTAAATGGCCACTGCAACGGCGGCGGACTTGAGCAAGCATTAGGTTGCGATATTCGGATTGCTTCAAGCAACGCTCAGTTCGGCCTCGGAGAAGTGTTGTTAGGGCTGTTACCTGGTGGGGGCGGAACTCAAAGACTTCCGCGTTCAATCCCGTTATCTCACGCATTGTGGATGCTCTACAGCGGTGAACGCATCGATGCCGAGGAAGCCCATAGGTTAGGGCTCGTCAACAAGGTGGTACCCCTTGACGAGTTGATGCCCACAGCACAAACGATGGCAGAGAAACTTTTAGAATCAGGACCGCTGGCAGTGCGCGCAATCAAACAGGCCGCTGTCCAAGGTTTAAGCATGCCTTTAGATGATGGTTTACGCCTAGAGCAGCATCTCTTTCGCTTACTTTCGAGCACTGAAGACAGCGTCGAAGGCACCCGCGCATTCGCTGAGAAACGGTCACCACAGTGGAAAGGTCGGTAGAAACGGTATGACTGAAAAGCTATATCTTGCAGACGCATCGATCGCCAATTTCGACGCCACCGTCCAAGCAGTGGAAGAGAACCGAGTCGAACTGGACCGAACTGCTTTCTACGCAACTGGTGGCGGTCAACCCCATGACACCGGCTTCTTAAGGTGGGATGGCGACGAAAGTCCTGTTGAAGATGTAAAAACAACCGATGGTCGGGTCTGGCATCAGTTGGGGGGCACAGTACCTAGCAAAGGCACTGTAGTTACTGGTTCTATCGATCGTGACCGCCGCCATCAAATGATGCGCACGCATACAGCAATGCATATTCTTTGCGGGGTTATGTGGCAACGCTGGCAAAAGGTGGTCACCGGCGGGAATATGGCTGCACTTTCCGGCCGCATGGACTTCGAGCTTGACGAATTCCCTCAGGGGTTCGCTCAACAAATCGAAGAACTCTGCAACGCCGAGGTCGTTGCCGATCGCCCGGTCCAGGTTTCTTTTCTACCGCGTTCCGCAGCTGTTTTAGACAGAGACCTAATCCGCACCAAGGTGAACCTCATCCCGGAAAGTGTCTCCGAAATTCGGGTAGTCGACATCGTCGGTCTAGATAAGCAAGCCGACGGAGGAACACATGTTGCTTCCACAGCCGAAGTTGGCCGAATCGAGATAACCAAAACCGAATCGAAAGGCCGCGGGTTTAAACGAGTCAGGTTTGTCCTACACGACACTTAAAAGTCGATATCTGTCCTCCACTCAGCAGGGTCTAGATCGTCCGGCAACAGGAGGAACAGCGTCACCGCATCATCCGGGCTGAACTTCGATTTATGACCCTGACCATCAACGTCATCGGCTAACAGAGCCATACCGGCACTAATAATTCGAGAGTCGCCATCACCAGTTTCAATTTCAACTTCGCCATGCAAGGGCACGACGATCTGGCGTCTGGGAGCATTATGGAAATCCATAGCTACCTTCGGCTGGGACGTCCGAAATATAACCCCAGTTACCGGAATGATCGGGGTCTCGTACCCACGGATTTCCTTATTTGAAGGAACTTCAAGGTCCTCAATAACGGTCTTCCCCTCGTGGGTTCGAATCCATACAAGATGCATTTGTTGTCCCCTTATCTCGCTTCCATTATGAGCTACTTGCAGAGAGCCGGCCGTGGAAGGTCCCCTCGGACCGCTTCATATGCCGCAGCGATCCGCAGAGACATATTCTCGTCGCCACCTCGGCACGCAATTTGCAACGACGTTGGAAGCCTCTCTTCCGACATTCCCGATGGAACCGACGTCGCACACATAGACAGGTAGTTGATCGCCCTAGTGAATCGAGCTGGAGTTGATGCCTCGTCAGCCTCGGTAAGCGCCAAGGGCAACATTGGGGTCGTAGGTGTCAATAAGGCATCTATATTTTGCATTGAGGCAAAAAACTTCTGCTGGTCATTCTCTCGTTCAAGCAAAGCCCCGACATACTCGCTTGAGGAGATTGAGGCTCCGGGTGCAAAGCGAGCGCGAACATTTTCATCCACTAATGCTTCCGGGTCATCCATCATTTTGTGGTGGTGAAAGTAGCCCTCAGCAGTGACAATAACGAAGGTAGCTACTTTCATTTCCTCGAAAGGTTTCGGCGGCTTGAACTGCACAATTTCCGCGCCAAGTTCGGACAACAGATCTAAGGCTCGGTCATACGCCGCAAGTTGAGTTTCCTCTATACCGCTGCGTTCGTCGTCCGGTAAACAACCGATTCTTATGCCCCGTACCCCAGCATTTAGATCAAGTCCCGTCGGGTGTCCAAGCAATGCTTCGAACATAACCACAACATCTGCGATGGAACGAGCCATAGGGCCAGGCGTATCTAAGGTGTGAGACAACGGCACAATGCCACTGGTTGGAAGCAATCCTTCAGTGGTCTTGAGACCAGCTATTCCACAGAATGCTGCAGGTAGACGAACTGATCCACCGGTATCCGTCCCGATCGCGCACGGCACCATTCCGCTAGCAACCGAAACGCCCGACCCACTGGATGAGCCGCCAGGGGTTCGCGCAACATTTTCATCCCATGGATTACGGGGAGTACCCATCCTCTGGTTAGTACCCCAACCGCCCATAGCAAATTCAACTGTTTTTGTTTTACCGAGAAGGATTCCCCCGGCATCGATCAGCCGGGTTGCGACCTCGGCAGTCACCGTCGACTCACGCTCTCGCCATTCAAAGCACCCTGCTGTTGTGCGCTTGCCCTCAACCTCAACAATGTCTTTCAATGCAAACGGCACACCGTGAAATGGACTTCTCCTTTTTCCGGAAGACACCTCAGCATCAGCGATTCGAGCGGCAGCTCGAGCCTCCTCGGCATACACCTCCTGCCACGCGCCCAATGCTGGATCTAATTCCTGAATGGACTCGAGACACTCTTCAACTGCTTGTGTGGGCGTGAGCGTCCGGTCGTTGTAGCTCTTGTCTAGTTCAACTACTGAGTGGCTCATTGGCTTCCTACTCCCGGTGTGTCGTGGTTGCGTCTCATCAACCTTTATATTCTGCAATGCTGAACTTCATGTCATCGGCTCCGGTTATCAACATTGATCCTGCTACCTTTTGGCAGGACCCGTACCCAATTCTGGCCCAAATGCGAGATTCCGCGCCTATTTGTTACGTGCCCGAACTTGGAGCGACGCTGATAACGCGTCGTGATGACATCCACACGTGTGAAAAGAACGTGGATGTATTTTCGTCAGATCAACCGGGTGGACTGATGAACGTTCTCATGGGGCACAACATGATGCGCAAGGACGGAGAGGAACACAGAAAAGAAAGATTTGTGTATTACCCCACCATCTCCCCTCGAAAAGTGGAGCGGATTTGGGCAGAACTCTTTTTGAATTTAACGGACACAATCTTGGATGAATTCGCTCAATCAGGCTCTATCGACTTGGTTCCAGGTTACGCAACCCCAACGAGCGGAGAAGCGTTAAAGGCTATGACCGGATTGACTCAAGTTAAGTTCGAGGACCTTGATGCGTGGAGTCAGTCCATGATCGACGGCATCGCGAACTACACCGGAGACCCCGCCATCGAAGCACGATGCGTGGCGGCTACCAAAGAAATCGATCAGGCGATCGATCAGCGTTTGCCAGAGCTTCTTCAAGAATCTGATGCAAGCTTGCTCTCTGTCATGACCAACGCCGGTATGCCTGACGAAATGGTGAGGGCAAACATCAAGTTGACAATTTCCGGCGGGCAAAATGAGCCCCGAGATGCAATCGCTGGAGCTATTTGGGCGCTCCTCGAACACCCAGAGCAACTTGAGTTAGCCAAAACTGGAACAGTCTCTTGGCAGCAAGTTTTTGAGGAGTATTGCCGTTGGGTGGCCCCCATCGGCATGTCTCCTCGTCGCGTAGCAATGGACTACTCCTACGGTGAAGTCGACTTCGAACTCGATGAACGAGTTTTCTTTATGTTCAGTTCGGCTAACCGAGATGAAAGCTACTTCGAAAACTCTGATCTGTTCGACGTTACGCGAGATACTTCTGCCGCTTTGACTTTTGGCGCTGGGCCTCATTTCTGCGCTGGAGCTGCTGCCTCGAGGAGCTTGGTCGGCGATATTGCCTTACCAAGAATCTTTGAACGTTTAGTCCGACTTCGCCTTGACGTTGATGCTCCCCCAGTTCAGTTTGGAGGCTGGGCGTTTAGAGGGCCACTCTCCGTTCCAGTTTCTTGGGGCTAAGCCTAAGCCAGCTGAACTACCCCGTCGGCTGCTGGGTCTGCTCCTCCGTCAATGCCTTCAGCGCCTACCCTTATTCCGTGTACCCATGCAAAATCGTGGGTCCGGGGACTTCGGATGACTTCGTACCCCTGTGCCTCTAGTGCTTCAGATACCGACCATGGAACTCCGTTTGATACGTCTATAGCATCACTCGTTCCTGAGACTCGGGGAGCGGAAACGGCTTCAAGCATGTTCATCTCAAAGTCGATGCTGTTCAGAAGCACTTGGGTGACTCCCATAGCTATTTGCGTTCCGCCTGGTGCACCTACCACATAGTTCAAGGCACCTTGATCGAAGACCATGGTTGGGCAAAGTGAGCTGAACCGACTTTTACCGGGTGCTAAAGAATCTGCGTTTCCAGGCCTTGGGTCGAACACAGCCATACAGCCGTTGTACATAAATCCCAAACCATCCGTAATCACACCCGACGGCATACCTAAAGAATGGGTCATTGAGGCTGCATTCCCGTCCTTGTCCACAACACATACATGAGTGGTATCTCGGGGTTCATACGACAATCGCTCAACCGTCGCCCGGTCACCAGCTCGGATCATTTCTGCTAGATCTCTGGCGTGCTCTTTGGAAGTCAGCCACTCCAACGGCACATCAAAGTGATCTGGATCCCCAACAAAGCTGTCCTTGTCAGACGTCGCTCTCTTCATCGCTTCAGTGACAGTTCTGACGTATTCGACACTGTTATGCCCCATTGACGCCAACTCAAAGTTTTCCAAAATATTCAGCATTTCCACAACCATCACACCACCTCCTGGTGGGTGGTTGGTGGCCACGTCAAGTCCTCGGTAACTAGTACGTATCGGCTGATTGTGGGTAGTTCGGTATTCAGCCAAGTCACGTTCGTTCAGTAATCCACCGTGTTCTGCCATGTCTTCAACAATCCGACTAGCCAACTCACCTGTATAGAAGACATCTGCACCTTCAGCCGCAATTAGACGCAATGTGGCAGCCATATCAGGGTTAGCGACTATGTCTCCGATGCGCTTCAGGGATCCATCAGACCGAAAGTAAATATCGCGACCCGTACTTGAATGCTTTAGGCGTTCCACGTTGTCTGCGCGACCCATGGTCGCTCCCTCTGCCCACCAGCCAGCAACATGAGGACGTACAGCGAAACCTTTTTCCGCCCATTGGATTGCGGGTTGAACAATCTCTGTCCAATCTTTCACTCCCCAAGTAGTTTGCGCCTCAAAGTAAGCCTTAAGTGACCCCGGTGTTGCTATTGACTGGTAGCCAACGTCATTGACATTGCCCTCCAATACAAATCCAAACCCATCTCTGGTTTCGCCAATAACTATGTCAGCCCACTGATCGGGCCTAGTACCCAAAGGCGATTTGGCGTGAAAGTCGATGCATTGGTGGGTCCCTTCCGAACTCAAATAGACCTGAAGATTTCCAAAGCCTGCGATTCCACACATTTGAGGATCTACGACACCAGCCACAAGTCCACAAGCAATCGCTGCATCTACTGCGTTACCGCCAGCTCGCAATACAGCTACACCGGCTTCAACAGCTTCAGGTTGCGCTGCAACCACCATCCCATTTCTGTATCTGTTCATGGCAACCTCCTAGACCCTCACTTACTATCGATGTCAGAACTTAAGCACTACAAATACTCGGGTTTGGCCCCAGGAACCTCAAGTGGCGGACACTCCCAGCTAAGTAACTCCGGCAGGCACTCTTGTGCGAATAGCCTCATTGAGGCCTCCGCGTCAGCGTACGGCATGCCGCCATAACTAAATCCAGGCATTACTGCGTTCATCCCAATCACCTTGTCGATGTGCGCGAACTTCTCCAACACTTGATCAGGAGTTCCCCAAGGCATCAAATCGACAAAGTCCTGCGCAGCGCGATCCGCCCCCTGCTTCTCTATGTAGCCACTAATCCCCGTGTAGAACTCATAGCCCTTGACACCTTCATGCGGTGCTTTTTGAAACTCGTAGTGCCGCATAACGCTCTCGTAGTTTGCGCCAATGTATTGGCGGGCCATCTCTTCTGCCCGATCAGCACTCTCGTCAACGAAGACCGACCCACCGCAAAACGGCGGAGGTCCCGGTTCTCCGTTGACATCTTCATATACCCGGTTGTATTCCGCTAGGTCTTCTTGTACCACTGCCCATGGCTTTTGAGGGATCACCAACACTCCGTATCCAAGCTCAGCCATCAAAGGCATCGACTCCGGTGAGACAGCTGCCGCATAGGCCCGGCCTTTAAACGAGTTCTTAGGTCGAGGTCGAATTTCACGCAATGGTTGCGTGCCGAATTCGTTGTCGTATTCCATCTTCCCTGACTCAAGAGCCTCCAATACCAGTCCGGCGTACGACACGAGGCGTTCGCGTGACGAGTTCATGTCAACTCTGAAACCTTCATATTCGATTCTCGCCAAACCTCGTCCAATTCCCAATATCATTCGCCCTTCTGACATCGTGTCAAGCAACGCTATGTCCTCAGTGATCCTCAGTGGGTCGTGCCAAGGCAACACGATGACACCAGACCCCAGCAGCACGTCAGGGTGTTTGCCTGCCATATAAGAGAGAAACTGCACCGGTTCAGGGCACATTGTGTAGTCATCAAAATGATGCTCAACGGTCCATAGAGACTTGAAGCCGAGTTCAACAGCTAGATCGCATAAACGGAGTTCTTCGGCGTAGACCTCATGGTCAGGTAAACCATTAAATGGGTTCTGAAAAACGACTGTATAACCGGTATGCATAAGGCCCCCCTTGGCTGATGACACTATGAATCTATACCGCTTAACAAATCCAAGGCTGCGATCGCCCATAAACGCAAACCACCATCAACCTGGACCCCAACTAGATGGCAAACTCTCTCCATGGCTCATCGTGTAGGAATAATCGGACTCGGCACAGTTGGTTCAAGATTCGTGGAACAGTTCAATCTTCACAATGCTTTTGATCTCGTCGCAGCATGGGATATCGATGCTAATGCCTGCTCATCTAACGAAGACTCGGTCAGAATCGCCTCAAATGCCGCCGAGGTGATAGCAGAATCCGATCTTGTTTATATTGCAGTACCTCCGCTACATCACGAAAAGTACATTCGTGATTGCTTAGCCAACGGCACTGCAATTTTTTGCGAAAAGCCCTTGGGAGTTGACCTTGAAGCGAGCAGACAACTAGTGGCAGAAGTCAATCAGAGCGGACTTCCAGCTGGAGTCAACTTTGTGTTTAGTTCAGCCCCATCAGCCATCGAGCTGCAGCAGCGGCTAGGCAGCCACGAGCTCGGTGAAATTTTACGAGCAGACCTTAGATTGCACTTCTCCCAGTGGCCAAGAGGTTGGCATGAGCAGGCTCAATGGCTGAAATTAAGGGACCAAGGGGGCTGGATCCGAGAGGTTGTATCTCACTTTATTTTCTTAGCCAACCGCATACTGGGGCCAGTCGTACTCGAAAACTGTTATGTCCAATACGAAGACGGCCCCGAAGGTGCTCTCTGTGAACAGACCGCTTTCGCTCTTTTTTCGTCCCAAACTGTTCCGTTAATTTTGGCCGGAACAAGTCGTGGGCATGGCCCAGATGTGGTGGATTTGACCTTTAGGGGTAGTGACGGGTCTTTACGGGTCTGGGATTGGTACCGACTCCAGTCGGCAACTACCGATGACTGGGTGGATATCTTCCCTGCGACACGTGAGCAACTAGGCATTGATGCTTACGCCGCACAGTTGCATCAACTCGAACGCATGGTAAACGGCGACCGACACACAATCGCTAGCTTCGACGAAGCCTTAAGAGTTCAAGAACTAGTGGAGTCACTACTTTCGGGCTGATACTCCGGACGACCGACTACACAAAACTCTCCCCCCTCAGGGTCCAGCAAAACCACGGCCACAAAGCCGAGGTGACTGGGATCGCCGGCTGGAGTAACAACGGTTGCACCTAACCCAACAAGGCGATCTACCTCACTCACTATGTCATCGACGAATAGATCTAGATGAACACGATTCTTCGATGACTTTCCCTCAGGGACTTTCTGAAACGTCAAATGGTTAACTGCGCGGTCGATACCAGAATTAGAGATAGTGACGTATGGACCGCCGTCTCCTTCTCGCTTGGTGAACCCGATTGCTTCAGACCAAAAATTCGCGAGGCACTCCGGGTCTGAACAGTCGATTGTCACGCCCATAGCCCTAAGACCCATACCAACAATCCTAGACACTGTTATGTTGCAGCAGGTTGAGTTGCTGCTAGCAACCCCATTTAGTTCAATTCATCAACTACGAAATGAGGGCTTCTGATGGATACCGCTTCATTTAAGAATATGGTTCAACAACGTCGCAGCGTAAGGGGTTTCCGAGACGAGCCTGTTACGCGCGAGGTCCTCGAAGAAATCATCGAAATCGCTGCTGGCGCACCTTCTTCCATGAACACCCAGCCATGGCACTTCCACGCCCTAACAGGGGCGCCTCTAGATCTAATCCGCGAGGGCAACACTGAACGGATGGTGAGCGGAGCTGCTCCGCAAAGAGAAATCTCTTTGAATCATGGCTACGAAGGTGTCCATCGGGATAGACAAAAAGAGATCGCCGTTCAACTATTTGAGGCCATGGGCATCGGATGGGATGACAAAGAACGTCGCCGAGACTGGGCTATGCGCGGCTTCCGCCAATTCGACGCTCCAGTCTCAGTTGTAGTGACGTGTGACCGCACCCTCGAACACGACACCGTCGGCCACTTCGATTGCGGCGCAGTCACGTACGGCCTAGTACTGGCAGCCTTCACTAAAGGCATCGGGTGCGTCATCAACGGGCAAGGAATTATGCAATCCGATGTTGTCCGGGAACACGCGAATATCCCCGAAGACCAGGTGATCATGACCTGTGTAGCAATGGGCTACCCAGACAAAGATTTCGTTGCGAATGATGTCAAATCAACAAGGCGGGCAGTGCAGGAAGTAGCTAGCTTCGTCGGGTTTGAGGACTAGCTGAATCATCGTCACTAATTGCTCAGCAAAAACCGCTCCACGCTGCGGACTTGAGCAGCACCTCTCCATCTCTGCAAGACTTCCACAGCAGACAGGAAGGACAAATGGTGTCCCAAGATTCATCAACAGCGAACGTACAAGTTGAGATGGATGGAGCGGTGGCCATCGTCACGATGGCGAAACCCCCTCACAATCTCCTCAACGGAGCATTTATCGAAGATTTGTTGCAAACATTCGAAGGTGCCGCCGAGTCGGGCGCTAGGTCGATCTTGTTAAGAAGCAGTATGAAACATTTCTCAGCTGGGGCCGATGTCGACGGCTTCAACTCAGAGGACAGCGAAGAAGCCTCCGCAGTTGAGGTGCTCGATCGCCTTGCAGCACTTCCCCTCCCCACTGTCGCCGCTGTACACGGTTTAGCTTTAGGCGGTGGTTTCGAAGTTGCCTTGGCCTGCGACTTCATCATGGCATCGAGTTCCGCTCGACTCGGTCTCGTAGAGACTTCCATTGGACTTATGCCCCTATTAGGCGGAGTTCAACGGGTTGTAGAACGAGCAGGCATGGCACGCGGCAAAGAAATCGCAATGTTCGGACGTCGACATGACCCTGAATTACTTGAACGGTGGGGAGTCATCAACGTGGTTGTTGCCGATGACGCCCTTGATGAGGCTTCTCGATCCTGGGCACGGCAACTAGCGGCGGGACCAACCGTGGCCTATGCCGCTATCAAAAAACTTGCGGCTATAGCATCAAACGACGGAGTCCGAGCAGCAGACCAAGCTCAAGAACATGCCCGCCAAACCGTTTGGGGTTCCGAAGACCTTCAACTTGGGTTAGAGGCGTTCAAAGAATCCGGGCCTGGCACAGCGATCTTCCAAGGCACATGACTGCGCCGCTGTCCGGTATCCGGATTATCGATTTCACTAGAGTTCTCGCTGGCCCACACTGCACTAAAGCCTTACGAGATTTAGGTGCGGAGGTAATCAAGATTGAGCCCCCAGCGCCCGACACAGGCCGCAGTGGACAGCCTCACGTTGGCCCAATGTCTCTCTACTTCGCCCAACAAAATGCCGGCAAACGCGCGATTTCCATTGATCTCAACTTCCCTGAAGCGCAACAAATCGTAAAGGACCTCGTCGCAACCGCAGACATCGTCGTTGAAAATTTCCGGCCAGGCACACTAGATCTTTTTGGCTTAGGCTTCGAAGATCTGACCGCTGTAAGTCCCGATCTCATTATGGTTTCTATCAGCGGATACGGTCAGTCGGGACCATGGAGGAACCGGCCGGCATTCGCTCCCACCGTTCAAGCGGAAGCTGGCTTCACCGAGATAATTGGTCGTCACTATGGTGATGCGTTAATACGGACTGAAAATGACGCATATAACCACGCCGACGTTTACACCGGCCTGCAAGGAGTCATAGCAACTCTCGCTGCCTTGGCTCATCGAAACCACACAGGTGAAGGCCAGCACGTTGACGTCGCTATGGTTTCATCTCTTCTCAGCGTCAACGATCGAGTCAGCTACGAACTTTCAGGCATTGACGTTGAAGGCGAGCCTTTGGCACTCAGCGCACCCGAGTCTCCAGTTATCGAGCTACCAGACGGCCAAAAAATCACGATCGCCGCTAGTCCAGTTTCTACATTCGTATTTCAGAGGTACTGCGCAATGATGAGACGCAACGATCTGCTTCTCGATCCAAGATTTATCAACGCGCAGTTTCGTCGAGATAACTGGGAGGACCTACTGGCAGAGATACGTTCATGGGTGCTCACATTCAGAACGATCGAAGAACTCGAAGCTCAGGTAAGCGAAGCTGGTCTTGCGGTTGGCACAATCCGGTCCGTATCAGAAATCGCAGAATCTGATTGGGCAATCGAACGAGGGGCCATTCGCGAAGTCGAGGATCGTTCAGGGGGGACAGCAAGAGTTCCCGCGCCGCCTTGGATCTTCAGTAACTGCGAATTGCCGGATGCCGGGTTGCCACCTTTTCAAGGCGAACACAACACAGAACTGCTTCGTACATTAGGTATGTCAGAAGCGGAAATAGAGAAATTAGAAGCAACAGGAGTTCTTATTTCAGGTGTCCCCAAGGAAACCTGATGTCGTCTTCCCCTCGGGCAATTTTAGGGACATTTGTCGCCGTCCACGTCATCAATGACTTCTACGCAACGGTTCTTCCAGCATTTTTGCCTGCCCTCGCCACAGAATGGGACCTGGACTACACCGAGCTGGGTCTCTTATCGTTCTCCTTTACTCTCTTCACTGGGGTGCTTCAGCCATTTATTGGCCATATCGCGGACAAACAAGGAAGACGAAAGTTAATTCTCAGTTTTGGATTCTTCATCGGGGGGTCGGGGTTTCTCTTAATGGCAGTAGCACCGTCATTTTGGTTTATAACTGTTGTAAGTCTTCTTTGTGGCCTCGGCGCAGCGGCATACCACCCTCAAGCAACTGCTTTTGTCGTCAACGCCTACCCGAATGATCGTGGAAGGATGCTGGGAATTCACGGGTGGGGTGGATCAGTCGGCCATTTTCTGGCACCGGCTATAGCGACAGTAGCAATCGCTGCTCTCGATTGGCGTTGGGCAATGGCCATCGTGGCTATCCCAATTATCGCCGCAGGGTCAGGTCTTTGGGTTTACCTTCCTGAAAGCACACCAAATCCTGAAGCTGTACTCAAGGGTGCTCTGAGTCGACCAATAGTTATGGCGGCCCTAGCTTTCGGGTTGTTGAACACTGTGCTGTATAGCTTCGTTACTTTCGTCGTGAAGATGCTCGTCGACGAAGGTTGGGCTGAGGTAAAAGCCGGAGCGACGCTGACGACAATGCTATTTATCGGTGTTATAGCTCAACCTGTAGGGGGCCGAATATACGACCGTTTTGGGGGAAGACGACTCTTTATATGCGCGAATCTCGGAACCATTCTTTCAGTCTTAGTTTTCTCCCAAACATCGGGCACAGCCTCACTAGTCGCCGTCACAGCAATAGCAACCTTCGGCTTCGGCCTATTCCCAGTCTCCTTGGCCATAGCAAGCAAAATAGGTGGCGACTCGCGAACGGGTTTTACCGTCGGCGTCGTTTTTGGAGTTAGCGGCCTATTGGGGGCAGCGGCGCGACCAGTAGTCGGAGCACTAGGTGAGACCTTAGGCGACATTCGGCTAGCTCTCGGGTGGACCGTCATACTCGCCATCGCAGCGCTACCCTTCGCTATGCAACTTGAAACTGAGGAGTCTTGATGGCTGAGATGACCAATGAAGAACGTGACGCCTTTTTAAATGAAGTGCGCGTGGGCGTGTTAGCGATCGAGCGGTCCGATAAGGGTCCCTTATGTGCTCCTGTCTGGTATCGCTACTCCGAAGACACCGGCTTCGAAATAGCGATGGCTTACGCCTCAGCCAAGTCGATTCTGCTACGCCGTCACGGATCAGCGACCATCTGCGTCCAAGACGAGCAACTCCCCTACCGGTATGTGACAGCTGAAGGCGAAGTAACCGTTGAAGCATTAACGGACGAAGGTCGAGATGACCTCCTACGCGACATCGCTATTCGATACCTCGGCGAAGAACTTGGGAACGGGTACGCGGATGCATTTCCCGGTCATGAAGAAGCCAAAGTCACCATTAAACCGCGAAGGTGGCGCAGCGACGTTCTGGGTTAGTTTACGACGAAAAACACACACCTATAGTTCTGGGAATACGCTGCGCAACAACTCATCGAATCTATTCAGACCAGGGCTGCTAAAGCATCACGGGTCCGCTGTCGTTCGTCAGGATTTCCACCGAACTCTGCGACAATTACATCATCAGCACCTGCGTCAAACGTTTCCTGCAATCTGTCTTTTATCTCAGCTTCGTTACCAACGATAGCGATGTCTTCAGGTCCAGCTAACCCTTCCCGGTCAAGCATCGCCCGATAACTCGGCAGCGTCCCGTACATTTGCCAAACTTTGGCAGCCCGCTCCATTCCCGCATCAACATCATCGGTACACAAGACAGGCATTCCAGCTAGAACCCTGGGCTTGGATCGTCCCGCTTCTTCCGCCGATTCACATATCTCAGGAACAGTCAGCTCCGCCAGTGTTTTATTACCGGTCATCCAAGTGATGGTCCCATCAGCAAGCCGGCCGGTTAAACGGAGCATTTGTGGACCTAAAGCTGCGACTAGAACCTGGGGAACTGGTGCTCCCAAACCCATCGCTGGATTACGAGCAGTAAGAGTTTCGCCTTCTATGCGCACAGGCTCTTCTCGTAACTGCGGATTCAAGACCTCAAGGTATTCACGCAAATGACGAACTGGTTTATCAAACTGATACCCGTATTGTTTCTCTATGACCGGTTTGTGGGACAATCCAATACCTAACGCTAGGCGGTCTCCGATGATCGAAGTTACAGATAAGGCCTGTTGGGCCATGACAATCGGATGTCGTGGATAGGTAGGTATCACGGCGGTACCCAATTCGATATCGGGAACCGATGCTCCGATATGACTCAACGCTGTCAGCGCGTCAACGCCCATCGGCATTTGCGGTAACCAGTAAGACGGAAATCCAGCTGCGTGAGCATCCCGCGCGTCCTGGGTCGCCTCTTCTACGTTAAACAGTTTGCCAGCTGGGCCGCTGAAGATACCTATGCGCATTTGTGCCTCCAAAGAATCGGTTTAGCGCCTATTACCTTGACACATCTAATGCCTAAGGCGCTGAAACTTTTTGAGTCGCCTAATTATCCTTATCGCCTTGTCCTTCTCCGCGGAAGCGCGGAACACCTCGGGTAACTACCTCATTAGCTCTAGCCATAATTGGGGCGTCCCAATTGTCATCTGTGAAGAGCCAAAACTGTTTGTTAACAACAGCATCAAAGACTTGTTGGCCGACAATTTCTGGATCAAGACCAGCACTTAAAACCCGTTGAGTGAGTTGAAGCATCTGATCGCCTCTGTCATCAACCGCTGAACCTACGGATCCAGCCGGCCGCGAAGCTGTGTCATTCACAATATTGGTGTTGACAAACCCAGGGCACAGACACGTCACTCCTACATTAGAACCTTCTACTTTGAGCTCATGGAAAAGAGTTTCAGCCAAAGTCGCGACGCCGTGCTTCGCCACGTTGTAAGGAGCCCCAAATGGCGATGAAATATGACCTGCTATAGACGCTGTCAACACGACATGACCTTCGTCTCGTTCAACCATTTCGGGAACAAAAGTTCTTACCCCGTGGATAACTCCATCTAAGAGAATCCCGAGAGTCCAACTGTAATCGTCTTTCGACAACGCCCATGATCGGCCAATAGAACCTTGGACTCCAGCATTTAGGCATACAACGTCCGCCGTTCCGTAGCTATCGACCGTGAAATCTAACAAGTTGATATTGTCAGCTTCTAGCGAGACATCAGTCACTAGACCTTGCGCTTGCCCCCCGCTAGTTCGAATCTCATCAACTGCTTCATCAAGTTTCGACTCATTGATGTCAGCAAGAACGACATTCATTCCTCCCACAGCAAAGCGTCTGGCCATTGCCAAACCCATACCTGAGGCTGCTCCAGTGACAACGGCGGTCTTTCCTTCAAGTTTGTTCATTATCTGAGATTAGACCGAAGAATTCGTCAATCCTTTTATCCGGCTACCGTTCAGGGATGCCAGATTTTTTAACCGATGAGCAAAATGAACTTCGCCAAAGAGCCAACGCCCTCGCTCACCAAATATCAGAGATGGATCTGGACTCCTCAAACCCTAAAGAGATCCAAATCCAGATAAGGGAGAAGTCCATGCGAGCGGACATTTTCCGCCTCACCCAGCCCATCGAATATGGGGGTCTTGGCGGAACGGCGTTAGAACTGACCATCGCCCGCGAGTCGTTGGCGATCAAAAATGTTGGCCACTTACCAGGAATTTTTGGACCAAGTCCAGGTTTGCTCTCCAAAGCCTCCGAAAGAATAAAAGAAAAATTTTTAAACCCGTATTTGGCAGGAGATATCCAAGGTGGCTTCGGTTTCACTGAACCATCAGATGCTCAACGACACACTTGGGCACAGGTAAAAGGTGAAGATCTAGTAATCAACGGCGCCAAGTCATATGTTACGGGCGGCTCGAATGCAGACTTCATCAATACGCTGGTTGAAGTAGAAGATATGGGTTCGGCCATGGTCTTGATAGAGACCAGTCGGCCGGGGGTAGAGCTAAAAACCACCTTCAGCTCTGTTGATGGAAGCCATCACGCAAGTTTTTCGTTTAATGACGTTCGCGTGCCTAAGAGTCACATTATCGGCGAGGCCGGAACGGGGATGAAAAGAGCCCTTGAGCAGGTCAATTCAGTTCGCATGGCCATAGCGGCAAATTGCATTGGTTTAAATCAGTTCGTTTGTGACCTTGTCGCAAACAATCTCGCATCGACTGACACGGTGTCCTACCCAAATCATGAGATCCGAGTAAAGTTTGGGCGAATGCGCACCAATGCCTTTGCGGCGCGCAGTTCTGTTTACAGGACAGCACGTCTCATAGAAGCTGGCGAAAAATGTGTAAACGAAATCATGGCTTCAAAAATTTTGGCTTCGGAAACTATCGCCGAACTTACTGATATTGCGATCCAGGTCGTTGGAGGTGAAGCCCTTATCGAATCCCACCCGCTTGCTTCCATTTTTCAGCGGATGAGAGCCAGCCGGTTAGCAGAAGGGCCCACAGATACTCTCTACGCAAATATTTCTCGTGGATACCTTGACCTCAACCTGGGTCGAATTTGAACTGTCATGCCCTATCTCAACAACTTTTCATCGTCCAGCAGCCCATTAGACATGACAAAGACTCAAGAGTTTCTGAGTCTTTGTCAAAGCGCAGACGATTTAGGCATTCAGTACAACCCAAAGATCAGCTACCTATCTAGAAATGTTGTGGCGCGACATCAACGGTTTCATTTCTTGGAGTGGGGTTCCCCATCATTACCGAACTTGCTTTTACTCCACGGAGGCAACCAGTCTGCTCACTCTTGGGATCTAGTCAGCCTTCATCTAGCTGACCGATTCCACATAATCGCTCTAGACCAACGAGGTCACGGCGATAGTGAATGGGCTCGAGACGCTGACTATTCATCACATGCAATGGCTTCCGACGTCTCCTCTGTGTTGTCTGAGCTAGATATCAATTCGGTAACCGTTCTCGGGCATTCAATGGGCGGCATGAACACCCTGCGACTAGCTATGCAGGACCCTCACCGTCTTCAACGCCTCGTCTTGGTAGATATTGGGCCTGAACTGTCAGAGGTGGGTACCAAAAGCATCCGAAATTTTGTGACGGAGAATCGAGAATTCGAAGATCTCGATGCATTTATCCAGAACGTACAAAAGTACGACCCTTATCGATCTAGAGAACACATAGAACGGACCGTGAAATACAACCTCCTTCAAAGAGCCGATGGAAAATTTATAAGCAAACGCGACCACGGGCCACGTTTAGCCACAACTCAAAATCAACGAGAAACAAGCGACCGGCTTTCAATTACAGACATGACCGGACTATTGCACCCGACCTTGGTTATCCGGGGTGCAGATTCAAACGTCCTCACAGATGAAGCAGCAAAACGTTTCGTTGAAGCCCTTCCTCACGGCGAGCTCAAAACTGTCCCCGACAGTGGCCACAACGTCCACGGACAAAACACCACAGGTTTTCTTGATGCATTGGTTCCATTCTTGTTGAGATGACGTGGAATGCGGGGAAGTTCTCCAAGCGCGCGAACCCGAACTAAGCGTATGGTGATCATATGAAATCAAAAGAGCTCGAAACTTTGATAGTCGACGTCGCGGACAACGGAGTAGTGACCGTCACTATGAATCGCCCCGAAAAAAAGAACGCTGCCAACGCTGTTATGTGGGACGAGCTACGCGACACCTGGAATGCTCTCGCTGTTGATCCAGATGTCCGCGCCGTAATAATGACTGGCGCCGGAGACGCCTTCTGCAGTGGCGCCGATCTCGGAGGACAAGGACGCGACCGGCACCAACTAATAAGCATGAACTTGATCCACCAGACCGTAGAAGCACTGTATTCAATCATGGTTCCAGTCATTGCCAAGGTAAACGGTGTCGCTGCAGGGGCGGGCATGAACATGGCTCTCGCTTGCGATTTAATTCTGGCAAGCGACCAAGCTCGCTTCAGCGAAATTTTTGCCCGTCGCGGTTTAAGCGTTGACTTTGGCGGCACATGGGTCCTACCCAGACTCATAGGGCTACATCGAGCAAAGGAACTAGCCTTCTTCGCTGATGTCATTTCCGCCGAACAGGCCGCTGAATTCGGCATCGTAAACAAGGTCGTACCTCACAACCAACTCGACTCCGAAACTAACGAGTGGGCTAACCGCCTAGCCGCAGGCCCACCATTGGCGTTAGCTATGACAAAGCGAATGCTGACCCTTAATGCAAGCAACGACTTTAAGTCAGCTCTAGAAGCCGAAGGAATGGCTCAAACGATTAACTTCTATACCCAAGACACCAAAGAAGCAGTCGCCGCCTTCTTGGATAAACGAGATCCAAAGTTCCAAGGCCGATAGCCCAACCCTCAAAGTTCTTCGATTTCCCAAATGAGCGCTCTAGCTCACGCTCTCTTAACGGACATGCGAAACTAGAAGTATGTTCGAAATAGTCGCAGTAGGTAATGACATCGAGGCAGCTGTTAAAGCTTCTTCCGAACTAGGTGGCGTATGTTACCTAGCCGACCCCAACGATGAACGAGCCTTGTCTTTTCGCACTCTGGTCAGATGTGTGACCGACAACCCACAAGATCTAAGGGGAGCAGCGGAACATGGCACCTATCTAGTATTTAGTCGCGTCATTCGTGAGCGAAACACCAAAATCGAAAGCGGAGTCCCCTCACCCGGTGTAACAGCAATTTTCCCTTTATTACACCACCCTGACCTTACTCACGAGCAGTCTGACGCCCACTGGCGAGACATTCATGCGCCGTTGGCCCTCCAACATCACCCTGGTATGTGGGATTACACCCAACTCAGTGTCACCCGGACTCTCAGCGGCCCCGAAATCGACGGATTTGCTCTTGTCAGCTTCGAATCAGTCAACTCCATGAAAGAACGCTTTTTCGGGGACGAAAACGACCGCGATGTGATTTATCGCGACGTCGCAAGTTTCGCCGATCCTGGTTCACCTCGACGGGTCGTCACCACCGAAACTATCTACGGAACTCGCCCACCTACCCCAAGAGTTACTTGGCCACACGAGTGAACCGGCTCATTGCACTATCTGCCTTAGTTATTGCCACAGCCGTATCCCAATCATTTGGTCGATTCACATACTCAGTTCTGTACATCGAAATCCGTGACGACTTCGGCCTTTCAAACACCACGGCTGGCGGCATCGGTTCTCTAAACCTCGTCGGCTATCTCATCGGCTCTCTCGCTGTCGCACTAACAATCAGGAAACTGGGACTCATCAAAACCGTTAAATATGGCCTTGCAGGAGTCGTCGTTGGATTACTCCTCCTAAGTTGGGCACCCAATACCCTCACAGCACTCTTAGCTCTGTTCCTAACTGGCTTTGCCGCAGCAGGAGTATGGATTACAGCACCAGCCCTAGCCACCAACATCTTGGGATTAGAGCGCAGAGGTCTTGCCATCGGTTGGGTAACTACCGGAGTAGGCATCGGTTTTTTTGCTGCCTGCACCTTCGACGCAGCGATTACCAACTGGCGAGCCGTCTACGGGCTTGAGAGCATTATTGGAGTCGCTAGCCTCGGGCTACTAACCCTCGCTGTCAAAACCTCTCAAGACCCACCTGCGAGTTCTGGCCTAAGCCCCACCCACCTTCGTCAGGTTCCCGGCTGGCTCAACCTTTGCGTAACTTATGGCCTCTTCGCAGTTGGCGTTTCGCTTGCAATGACATTCTCTGCAGCGCTACTTGAAGAAGATGCTGGCTTCAAAGAACGTTCTGCTTCACTCACATTCGCGTTAATCGGATTGGGTCTAGCTTTGGGTGGACCAATCATGGGCTGGCTAAGCGACCACATTGGAAGGAACTCCGCCCAGTTGGTCTCGTTCACGTGCCTAACCATCAGCTGCGCTGCGATCGCGACCGGTCACCCTGTCGCTGCTCCTGCATCAACCCTCCTATTCGGGATGGCTTTCAATGGAGTCGTAGTCAACATCACGGCAAAGGTAAGCGGCCACTTATCTCCAGAAGCATTTGGTGCTGCCTACGCAGTATTCACGATCGTTTTTGGCGCAGGTCTCGCAATTGGCCCCCAATTAGGGGGCATCATCGCTGATTACACAGATTCTTTCCAACCCGCGCTTGTGATGGCCTCTTGTTTTTCCGCTGGAGGGCTGTTCCTAACGATTCTTGATCGAAAACCAACAATTACGAATGATTAGGCTGGCATCCCCAGCCGCTCATGTACCGGAGCTAAAGCCTGCAACTCAGGCATTACCTCCCGAGCGAAAAGCTTCATATTTCGATCAGCTTCAGCATGTTCCATTCCTGCAAAACTAAATACACCCATATAGCCATCCATGAATGTCTGCTCTTGCAAGTCAACGATCTTGTTATACACCTGCTCAGGAGTTCCCCATAGCTGAAGGTCAACAAAGAAATCCGTCATCATTTCCAAACCTCCTGGCGCTTTTAGACGGTCATACATTTGACCATGATGTTCGTAGCCCGGGGTGTCTTTCAGGTGAGGCTTGTCGAATTCATAGTGATCGATAATGGTGTCCCAGTATCCGCCAATAAACTCACGAGCCTTTTCTTCGGCACGATCAGGGTTTTCATCAACGAACGTCCACCCAGCGACCATTGGTGGTGGCGGCTCTTCTCCGTTGGCATCCCGATAAATCTCTCTGTAGTCCTGAAGTTCTTGTCGAACCGCTTTCCATGGTTTTTGAGGAACGATCAAGATTCCAACACCCATCTCCGCCATGATGCGAGCAGAATCCGGTGAGACAGCAGCAGCGTAGGCTCTGCCTCGCATCGACTTAATCGGTCGGGGACGAATATCAACTCGGGGCTGTTCTATTACTTCTCCATGATATTCCGCGTATCCATTCTCGATCGCGTTAAGCACCATCTCAGTCGATTCCTTGAAACGAAGACGGGCCGAAGCCATCTCAGTTCTGAATCCATCAAACTCGACTTTCCCTGTACCTCTACCCAATCCGAGGATCAAACGGCCGTCTGAAAGGTTGTCCAACATCGATATTTGTTCGATCACTCTTAACGGGTCATGCCACGGCAACACACAGACCATCGACCCCAATTGAATCGACTGCGTGGCTCCTGCCATATAGGTCAAAAATTGCAGCACGTCTGGACACATCGTGTAACTAGTGAAGTGATGCTCAACACTCCACACCGAGTCAAATCCAAGCCCTTCAGCTTGCAACGCCAAGGCTAGGTCCTGTTGGTAGACCTGCTGATCAGGGACTCGTTCTCCCGGATTTTGAAATATGACGCTCATACCTACATGCATTTCGATCTCCAGCTTTTGCGGTCCCCTCTAGGTTATTCGATATTGGCTCGTCCAATCAGCGCATTCCATTCCCCCATCTCCTTCACCTCTTCAAAATCAATATTTGGGAATGCGGAACGAAGGCGCGAAACTTGGCCGGGAGACACCCCGCTCAGCCCCAGCCAGCCGCTTGGCGCCATATGGGCTATGAGGTCATCAGCTATTCCCCGCAGCGTCGCATCATGAATATTGGCCACCACTACATCAAACTTTCCTACTACTTCTCTCAATTCGACTGCAGAGAATCGAGTCTTGCCCGATACACCGTTCCTACGAGCATTGGCTTGCGCAGCTATCAAACCGGCTTCGTTAATGTCGATTCCAAAAGCAGCGCTGGCGCCGAAACAAACCGCAGCAATCGCCAAGACGCCTGATCCACATCCCACGTCAAGCACCGAATCACCTTCATGAATCCTGTGGTCTAGTTCCTCAAGCAATAGGCGAGTAGATGGGTGGTTGCCAACACCAAACCCTAAACCGGGGTCAATTTCGATAACTATTTCCGCTTCAGAAAACACCCATGGGAAACAAACTTCAGCCCTACTTCCAACTCGTGTCGGACGGTTCCATTTATTCCACGCAACAGCTCGAGCTGAGTCTGGTGGTCCGGCTACGGCGGGATGCTGATCAGCCCTAAGTTGAGTAACAAACTTTCTAGCAGCGCCCTCGCTCTCAACCTCGTAACGAGCGACCCAACGGCCAGCGCGAAGAAAGACCCACGAGCCCGGCCCGAGAGTCTTCTCGACTTCGACCCAGGACCTGCTATCAGCTGCAACAACTACCTGACCAGTCATCACTCAAGGGACAACGATCGTCGTCTCGACTCAATCGGTTGACCAGCCGCTTGACGGGATTCATTCGCCGCTGATTCGAAAATACCTTTCGCCATTAGCGAAGACTCTTGAGCCCGCCGATCCATATATACAGAAGCCCTAATTTCATGCACTTCGCTCGACTCGGGTGCAGCATCACTTGCTATATCAACTAAATGCGAAGCAACTCGGAATTCGCCTCTGTCAGCTAAATCCCTGGCTCGCTCAGCTAGGACAGCGGCTCCGCCTACCATTTCGCAAAGAGCTACTGCTAACAAGTCATCAGCGGCTGGTTTAAGATGCGAAGGTTTTCCATCCCACCAACCGCCATAAAGTCTCCAAATATTTCGGATGACGAACTCTGGTTCATCGTAAAGCGGCCGAAGATACGGAAGTTCGAGCAACTCAGGGTTCACTCCCACAGACGCCACGATCTCGTTCAACGTTGCCCCCGCATTCATCGCTGAAAGCACATCGCCCACAAGTTCTTCAAGGGTGCAGGCAACTATTTCTAGGCAAGAAACAATCCGATCATGACCTGAAATCGGAAGACCATGAGCTGGAACGAAGAGTTCGACATCGGTAGACATCATTTCACGCAAAGACTGAGCCCATTCCAAGGGATACCTTTGAACTTTTTGAGGGTTTCCACAGTTAGGAAAATTCCAGATGAACTGGTCGCCAGCGGAAATCATCTTGTGCTGAGGCAGCCATGTCCATGTGTGGTCGTCAGTCTCGCCCATCGCGTGATGCAGCTCTAAGTCCACTTCGCCCACAGAAACAGTCATCATTTCGTCGTATTGAATGGTCAAATCAAGGGTTCCATCCGGAACAAAAGATTGTTTTCCGGATCCGCCTTCAAGCGCCGAAACTGGCAGACCACCAAACTGTCGAGCATTGATCACTTTGTTGTAGCCATTTGTTGACCTGTAGCGAGCAAGCCGGCGAGGCAAGTTTTCGTGCCCGATAACTTCTGGAGGTTCATAGCCAAATCGCTCAGCTTCGGCTGCTATCGCTCCACTTCCACCAACGTGGTCTATATGGCCGTGGGTATAGATGAGGCTGTGAATCCGATCCTTACTCCAAGTTCTCAGACTTTCCAAGACGCGGCTACCGCTAGCCGGACCGCTTGAGTCGAAAGCGACAAGCCCATCTTCAGTTCGAACGACTATTACGTGGCTAAACGCTTCAACCAACGCTATGTCATCACCCAGCTCGCTTAATTCGTGAGTAACACGATTCGGAGGGCCGTCAACTTGGCCGCTATCGATAAAACGAGCCGAAAGATCTAATACGTGCTCAACCATCTAGCCAAGCTAGATGATCCACAACCTGTGTAACGTCACTCAAAGTGTCTCTCATCCCACCAAGGGAAAAAATCAGGCATATCTTCGCTTGTTTTCAGACTGAAATCCGGCGGGCGTTTCTCCAAGAAGGAGACCACTCCTTCATGGGCATCAGCCCCCTGCCCAAGATGAAAAATCCCTCGACTGTCGACTTTATGAGCTTCCATTGGATGATCGGCTCCCAACATCCGCCACATCATGTGTCGAATCATTGTCACAGAAATCGCTGATGTATTCGTTGCTATTTCCGAGGCGATAGAGCGCGCGGCTGGCAGTAAGTCCTCCGGTTCATGAATACTGCGCACTAACCCACCCTCAAGAGCTTCTTCGGCTTCAAACACTTTGCCGCTATAGGCCCATTCAAGGGCTTTGCTAACGCCAACTACTCGCGGCAGGAAATACGAGGAACAGGCTTCCGGCACTATTCCACGACGACTAAAGACAAAACCAATTCTGGCTGCTGAGGACGCTATGCGAATATCCATCGGCAACGTCATCGTTACTCCAACACCGACGGCAGGGCCGTTAATCGCAGCAATTATCGGCTTATTGAACTCATAGATTCTTAGTGACAGCAGGCCTCCACCATCGCGCATCCAGGCGTTATCCCCGTCTTTACGACCTTCATTCGATGCTCTTTCCTCTTTAGCTTCAGCTGTTTGATTGTCATAATCAAAGGTTTCGGCGCCTTTTTCGAGATCAGCTCCAGCGCAGAATCCCCTGCCTTCACCAGTGACAATCACGACCCGAACGTCATCATCAGCATCAGCGTGATCAAGCGCTTCAAGAAACTCTCTTTGCATCTCGCTGTTAAACGCATTGAGACGCTCGGGCCGATTCATGGTCAAAGTAAGAATGTGATCAGCTACTTCATATCGGAGGGTGTTGAACTGTGGCATCGGCGTCCTTTGCGTTAAGTATCAAGTTGCGACAACGACGAACACTGTAACTCGCTAGGTCATCTCCTGAGCCAGTTGCCGGTAGGTATATCTGTAAGACCTTGGCCCTCCCCCCCATATTGATAGGCATATACCTTCGCCCCCGCCTCCGTAACGACAACGACCCGGCGATAAAATCCTTCAACTGCTCCTTCGATTTCATCGAGCAATGAAAAGGCTTCGTCTAATCGATTGGCGTCTAGACGAAATCGAACACCATGGATCAACCCAACTCGATCAAAGTAGGCAGCTGGGTAACCAAGCCCGGTGTCATATAACCGGCCCGTTACCTGATCCGATTCGTACGCCAAAACATAAGGTGCTAGGAACTGCCACCGTTCTTCGCCCGGGAGCAGGGTCCCATAACAAAACACTTGATCGACTGTCGAGCAAGTGTCAGACATCTAAGAAACGGCCAGCAGCAACAGCTGACCCCAAGGCACCTACAACTACTCCCATGAGAACCGTGGCAATGGTTGCCGTCGTGAACTGCCCAGAAGTGACGGTGAAGGAACGAAAGAATGCAAGTATCTCGGAACGACCAAACAACTCTTCTACATGGCTTCGCAAGGCACCAGCAGCTACAGCTCCCACCACTCCACCCGCCAAACCATGAAGCATGCCTTCAAGAATGAATGGAAGCCGAATGAAACTATTCGTTGCCCCGACTAACTTCATTACCTCAATTTCTCGCCGGCGCGCGAACATAGCTACCCGAATCATATTGAAAATCAACATGGCACTAGCAGCCGCAAGAACAATCGACATTAAGAGGACAATCCACCGAAACGAATTGAACCACTCTCGGATCGCGTCGACTTGTTGTCTCCCAGTTTCAACCGAATACACGCCGGGTCTCTGCCGAAACTGCGCGGCTAATGACTCAATGATCTCACCCTCGGCGACCCTAGGAACAACCCGGTATGAAGGTGGAAGACTTTCCACTGAAACTTCAGCTAACAATTCCGGTTCTTCAACCAACATTTCTTCAAGCAAAGCAAACGCCTGATCTTGTGTAACGAATTGGATTCTCTCAATATCCGGATGATTTCTTAACTCTTCGCCCAGGGCATCTACTTGCCCTCCAGCAATCTCAGGTTCGAGAAATATCTCGAATTGAACGCCACCTTGCCATCGCCCTAATGCGTTAGAACTTGCATATCGAGCCATCAAACCCAAGCCCACTAACATAACCCCAACAGCTACCGTCAAAATCGCGGCGACCGTCAAAGTCAAATTTCTACGCACATTAAGCCAGGTTTCTCTAGAGAAATACCCAGCTCGGCCTAAGAAGCCAGCCACGACTACGCGTACACTCCCTGCTGTTCATCACGAACAACTTGTCCCGCTCGTAGAGCAATAACTCGGCGTCTCATCTGGTCAACAATGGTTTGATCATGGGTTGCCATAACTACGGTCGTACCTGTCCTATTAATCCGATCCAAGAGACGCATTATCTCCTGAGCAGTTTTGGGATCTAGATTTCCAGTCGGTTCATCTGCCAAGAGAATCAGAGGACGGTTAACGAAAGCACGCGCGATAGAAACTCGCTGTTGTTCTCCGCCCGAAAGCTCGTTAGGGAAACTTTGCTGCTTATGGGAAAGGCCAACCAGTTCGAGAATGGCTGGAACTTGAGTACTAATGATATTTCTAGGGCGCCCAATTACTTCTAACGCGAAAGCAACGTTTTCATACACAGTCTTCTGCGGGAGCAACTTAAAATCCTGGAAGACCGAGCCAATGTTGCGGCGAAGATAGGGAACCCGCCACTTACTAATTCGAGACAGATCTTTTCCGGCAACGTGAACGTCTCCCTGAGACACCGGCTCCTCGGCAGTTAGCAATCGGAGCATCGTTGACTTTCCCGATCCAGACTCTCCGACCAAAAAAACGAATTCTCCTTTTTCTATATTCAGAGTGACGCCATCAACAGCGCGGGTTTCACCTTTATAAATTTTGGTGACATTGTCGAGACGAATCATACGGAGAAGCCAACCATCAAAGATCTGCAAACGAAGCGGGACAGCCCCAGCGTACGACAGGATTGACCGTGCTTAGCGTCAGCGGAACCAAGGATCCTTAAGTTTGGGCGTCAGAATCTCGTTGACTCCGCTGCCATTGAAGGAATGCTTCCATAAGAGACTCAAGGTCTCCATCCAAGACAGCCTCCACATTCCCCACTTCGAAATTAGACCTAAGGTCCTTCACCTGCTGATAAGGATGAAGAACATACGAACGGATCTGACTTCCCCAAGCCACATCCCGTTGCTCGCCAGCAAGTGCATTAAGTTCGGCTTCGCGTTCTTGCCTCTGCAGATCAGCTAGCTTCGCCGCCAGCATCTGCATCGCACGATCTTTGTTCTGGTGCTGACTACGTTCGTTTTGGCACGCCACCACAGTGCCGGTTGGCAAATGAGTAATTCTTACGGCCGAATCAGTGACATTGACATGCTGGCCACCCGCGCCAGACGATCGATAGGTATCGACACGAAGATCTTTTTCGTCAATAACAACTTCATCCGATACCTCATCAAAAAATGGCACAACCGAGAGGGAACAGAAGGCTGTATGGCGCCGAGCTTGAGCGTCAAATGGTGAAATTCTGACCAATCGATGGACGCCACGTTCCGCCCGCAGGAAGCCGAACGCAAAACGGCCCTTCACGATGAAGGTGGCAGAACTTATTCCTGCCTCTCCCCCGTCGGTTGCTTCCTGGATTTCTACCGAGAACCCCTTACCTTCGGCCCAGCGGAGGTACATGCGCAAGACCATCTCAGCCCAGTCGCACGCGTCAGTTCCTCCGGCGCCTGAATGAACTTCACAGACAGCGTCGTTTTCATCATGTTCTCCGTTGAACAGTGCCAGAAGTTCGATGTCGTCTAGCTGACGTTCAAGAGAGGCAATCGATGAATCAATTTCATCTGCAACCGACTCGTCATTTTCTTCTCTGGCAAGCAGCTCTAGGATCGCCGCATCATCTAATTCACTACGAACTTTTTCCCAGCGATCGATATCGTCTCGGATATTTGCTAGTCGACCCGTGATTTTCCGGGCCTCTTCCTGATCATCCCAAAGGTCAGGACTCGCCGCCCGTGACTCAAGTTGAGTTAATTCCTCACGCGCTTGATCAATGCGCAAATAGACGTGGGCTTCGGCCACTCGCCGTTCAAGTTCTTCGAAAATCTCTGATTTATCCGACATTGGGAATCTCGATACTTAGCGACCGCAACAATGTTTGAACTTCTTACCTGACCCGCAATGGCACGGATCGTTCCGCCCAATTTTTTCCTCTTCAGTCCGAACTACCTGACTTTGTTTCGCAGTCTGGCTTGGGACGGGCGATTTCGGTGGCGCCGCCATCGAACTAAGCTCAGGAGCACTTTCCGAAGATGAGTAGCTGACTCCATCAGCACGATTTTTCTGGTCATCGGCAATTACAACTTCCGCGTGCATCGCGTACTTAACAAAGTCGCTGTAAACAGACGTCAACATCGAAGAAAACATCTCAAACCCTTCGCGTTGCCATTCAGCAACTGGGTCTTTTTGCCCAATTCCTCGTAGGTGTATCCCTTCTCTCAAATAATCCATTTCATAGAGATGTTCTCGCCAACGCTGATCGATGATTCGGAGAAGCACTTGTCTTTCCACTTCGCGCATCGTCGATTCACCAAGCTCTGCTTCTCTACCTTCGAAATACCGAACAGCATCGTCAACCATGGTTTTTTCAAGAGTTGCTACGTCATCGGTAGCAGCCATTGACTCAACGGTAAGTTCGGTAGGCCAGTAGGTAAGCATCTCCGCGTGCATAGCTTCCAAGTCCCATTCAGAACTTGATTCCTCGATGCAGAATTGATCTACCACCTGCGCTACTGCTGATTCGATGTACTCGAGAGAGTCTTCTCTCAAGTCTTCACCTTCAAGAATCTGTGCTCGGCGCGCGTATATCACCTTGCGCTGTTCGTTCATTACCTCGTCGTATTTGAGAACGTTTTTCCGAACTTCTGCATTCTTCTGTTCAACCGTATTCTGCGCTCGTTCAATAGCTTTCGTGACCATATTCGCTTCGATGGGCGTGTCGTCAGGTAAGGCTCTGTCCATCACCCAATTCATTGCCCCACTTGCAAACAAGCGCATGAGGTCATCTTCAAGCGACAAGTAAAATCTGCTCTCTCCAGGATCGCCCTGTCGACCAGAACGTCCGCGCAATTGGTTATCGATACGGCGCGATTCGTGTCTTTCCGTTCCAAGGACATAAAGCCCACCAACTTCCAGAACCTTGACGCCTTCAGCTGTGCACTCAGGTTCGTGTTGCGCGACTTTGGCGGCTAGATCTTCTTTATGGGCTTCATCATCAGGGTCTTTCCCATCCCGATATAGATCCTGGCGAGCTAGTCCCTCTGGGTTACCGCCCAACAGAATATCGACACCTCGGCCAGCCATATTGGTCGCAACCGTTACTGCGCCTAGGCGTCCTGCTTGAGTTACGATATCGGCTTCTCTATGGTGTTCTTTAGCGTTAAGAACGTTATGACTTATCCCCCGCTGATCTAGCGCTCGGGAAATCTTTTCGCTGTTTTCGACGCTCACAGTTCCAACCAAAATTGGCTGTCCGGTCGCTCGTCGTTCTTCGATGTCATCAACGACCGCGTCGATTTTGGATGCTTCCGTCTTGTA
>Ga0208127_1000042_pt1 | contig 58429 bp, 47 predicted proteins | sample ETNtaG_6_FD_185751 | JGI IMG/M metagenome (GOLD analysis project Ga0208127, IMG submission 185751) | Marine microbial and viral communities from oxygen minimum zone, Eastern Pacific Ocean - ETNP201306SV45 (SPAdes) (version 2) | ecosystem: Environmental > Aquatic > Marine > Oceanic ... | reverse complement strand
CTTCTGTTCGGTGCTGTACCTTTTGCCTTTCATTGCATGGGTCCTTTCTAAGGGCCCGGACTAACTATTCAAGCGGCTCAGTTCTCGTAACCTCGACCACGGGCGTTGGTCTTTTATGTAGGAAACTCCACCTATGCCTTCACTATCATGCTGACGACCTTCTTGGTGGGGATTGCGGTGGGAGGCTATCTCGTTCGCTTCTTTGTGGATCGAATCAATGACCCATTGCGATGTTTCGCTTGGGTTCAAGTGGGCATTGGACTGTCCGCGGTGGTGGCCATGCCCTTGTTGAACATTGCAGTCGGTTCGACCGGGTTAATCACCTGGCTGGCGTCCATGGATATTCCTTGGGGGGCGACGGTGCTGCCGCGGTTCGTAATGTCGTTCAGCCTCGTGCTAATCCCCACCGCGCTCGTAGGGATGACCTTTCCCCTCGTCGGCAAAATCTTGGTGACGAATCTCGATCGGACCGGGGAGGACGTGGGAAAAGTCTACGCGGTTAATACGCTTGGAAACATTGTCGGAGCGTTATTGCCCGCGTTTGCGCTCGTTCCGCTCTTGGGCATCAACAAAGGCATACTAACGATGTCCGCGACCAATATCGCGATTGGCTTGGGGTTGTTCGCTTACGGGAGGGGCCAGCTCTTGAACTGGCGTCATCTTGTTCCCGTGGCGATTGTCGTGTTGGCAGCGCTGATTCTCGTTGCGCCGATGACATCTCAGTTTTCTTCAGACACGGAAAACCCGGAAGACGAAGTGCTCTACTACCGGGAGGGCGTCGTCGGGACCACCAAGGTGTATGTCAAACAAGACACAGGTGAAAAACACATCTCAGTGGACGGAATTCAAATCGGCGGGACCAATTTGGAAATTGATTACAAACAGCAGTGGCTGGCCCATCTGCCAAAGCTGTTGATGAGCGAATATCGCTCCGAATTATCGATCGGACTCGGATCAGGTATTCTGATGGGGGAAAGCGCCAAACATCCAACTTTGGAGAAAATAGTCGGAGTGGAAATCGCCCCAAGCGTAGTAGAAGGCGCCCGGTATTTCGAAACAGAGAACAATGGTATTCTCGATTCGCCACGGGTGGAGGTAGTCGTCAATGACGGGGTTAACTATCTGCTGACCACCGAAGCGAAATTCGACATTATATCAACAGATGGAAAAACGTTGCCCGAGTATGGGGTAAACGGGGTATTTTTCTCGCGAGAATACTACACCCTGATGAGAGACCATCTAATGCCTGGCGGTGTAGTCGTTCAGTGGATACATACACACTATCCGCCGAACATATTTCGAACGGTCTTACATACTTTCTCCCGCGTTTTCCCTAATGCCCTGTTGTGGTATGCGGATGGCAACTGTTTCTTAACCGGATCGAATCATGAGATCGATTTCGACATGGCAGCGATTGAACGGAAGTTGGGCAAACCCGAAGGTCCTTTTGCGGGACTGCGAAAATTTGGAATCACAACGGCCCAATCCTTGTTGTCTCACCTGATCGCGGAAGAGGATGTTCTGCGGGATGCGACCGCTGACGCCCCGGAGAACAGTTTGGAACGTCCAGTGGTGGAATTCTACGATTTTCAGGATTATGCGGCGCCGGAAACCGACCGGAAATTGAGTAATCTAGAGTTTTTCCTTTCCCTTCGCGGGCAAGGATCAGCCGGTGATCGAATTCGCGCGCTATCGGGAAATATGGCGGCGGCATTCGCAGCCGAAGGGGAATATCTTCAGGGACGCAAAATGCTCCTTAGCGGTGGCTCAGCCGCGGACACGAGAGAGCATTTTGAGCGAGCCCTCAAACTCGACCCAGACAATGAGGATGTTCGCTACCATATCTATGGCCATGTGATGCAAACCGTCCGAAATTTGATGGATGCGGATCGAAATACTGAAGCGGAACCCTATCTCCGCCAAGCGGTGGAACTCCAGCCAGGCAGTAGCGAAGCGCGATACCGTTACGGCATCCTATTGATGGCATTGAATCAACCGACTCAAGCGGTTCGCGAGTTTGAAGCATTGGTGGCGCTTGAGCCGAGTAACACCACCGCCCGTCATGAACTTGCCACCTTCTATGCGGCCAACAATGAACTGGACCGAGCGATCCATCAACTTCGATCGATTCTGAAAATTGATCCGGGAGACGCGGGAGCGCTGTTTAAACTGGCGCATCATGAGGCTGCGCGGAGATCGTTCGAAACGGCATTGGAACTATTGGAACGCGCTTACTCCATCGCGCCACGACAGCCCGAGGTCATCGACAGTTACGCCTGGCTGAGCTATCTGCTGCAGGATCTGGACACTGCGCGTCGGGTCGTCGAGCAAGGCGGGCTTTATTACGAGGGCAATGCTGATTTCGAGCAGCGACGACGCACGATATTAGCAGCTGAGAAGGCGGCTGCGCCTTGAGTCCTGCATCCTCCGCAAATTCTTTAGTCGGAAGACGAGAGCTGACCTAAGCTGGAATAGTTCGGTGCTTCTCCAACGAAGCAGCGCGAGCATTGAGCAAATGGAAGTACTGCTTCCGGAACTCGCCGAATTCCTGGGTATCGCATTGGGTATGAATCGTCATTCGCTTTCGGTAAGGAACGTAATTTCCAATGTGCCAACCCACATTCCGATATATGCAGAAGTCTCCTGGATTTAGGACCAGCTGAACCGCGCCCGGCATAGCCTGGCAGTAGTTGAGGCAATAGAGCTCTAGGGCCTCATCCGACATTTCGTTGGTCTCGTCACGAAGTATTTCCTGAGTGGAAGATGCATATAGCGCATTCTCTTCCGGAGTATTCGAAGTTCGCTTGAAAGAGCCGGGTACGTACCAAGTGGAGTTGTCTTCGTAGAGCGGGCAATTGACCTGATTCCATAGTTTGAAATTGTTGGAAATAGCTTCCCAGGAATCGGCCAAATGCTTCTTCCAAGGTTCCTCTTCGATATGGTCCCGAAAGTCCCGGTGCCATTCGGTGGACCAAGGTCGATCGCGTGGAGCAAGTAGGATCGTCGCCTCTGCGGTGGGTTGCAGGAAGTGCTCCGGAGTGAGCAGGTCCCGTATTGCTTGCTCGAGCCCCTCAATTTCGTCGAAGGCATTGAACACAGACATGTCCAACTCGTCGCTGTAGTTGCCCAAAACGGAAATGCGTTGGGCCTGTGGGCCATCGATTCGACGGGCGACTTCCTGGGCCTTGGCCGCTTCGCGCCGTAAATCCTTCAGCAGCGAGGCCGGAATGACTTTGGGAATTATGTGGTAGCCCTCTTCGCGGTATTTTCGCCGATCTTCTTCGGTGATGGGATTGATCATAGTAATTAACTTGCCGGATGCGTAACAATGGCAGCCTTGATCCCTCGGAGACACGCACAAGATCGCCTTTGATTCCTTAACTGCCAGCGCAGCGCGGAAACCCCAAACTCTTTGAGGGTTTACGTATGCGCCAACCAAGTCGGTGGAAAGGAGTTTGGAAGAAAGTACCGAGCAAGAAGTGTTGAGATTTCGCCCGCAACGCTATTTCTACGATGAAGATAAAGGATCCGCCGGTCTACATCGGCGCCCATTGAATTCGCGTTGAACCGCGAGACCAGGCTTCCAAAGTTCAATTCTTCAAAGATTAACCCATGATAAGACCAACTACCCTGCTCAGCTTTCTGTTCTTAACCGTCAATCCCCTAATCGGCAGCGCCCTGCAACCCGCCATTAGTCCCGACGGCAAGCAGATCGCATTTTGCTATCAAGGCGACATCTGGACGGTCTCCTCGAAAGGAGGACGCCCCTACCGGGTTACTGTCCACGAAGGGTACGACTCCAATCCAAGATGGAGCCCGGACGGCGAGCGTCTGGCATTCCAAAGCGACCGTTATGGAAACGGCGATATTTTCTCTATGCCGAGCTACGGAGGCGTTCCGACCCGCCACACTCGCCATTCAGCCTCAGACATATTATCGAGCTACACCGATGATGGCTCGCTTCTCTTTCTAACCAAACGCGTGTACGCTCAAGTCGAGCGGGAATATGAAATCTACAAGTCCGATCCTTCTTTAGGCACGCCGACTCGGCTCATGGATGCCCTAGGATTCGACCCTGTCATATCGCCTGACGGCAACAAGATCGCATTTGTGCGCGGCACTTGCAGAATCGAGCGAGAAGCCTATCGAGGATCCGCCAATAGAGATTTATGGATCTATGATGTATCCAATGGCGCATACACTCGATTGACCGAATTTGACGGAAATGACTTCTCCCCGAAATGGTTAAATGAATCTACGCTACTCTTCCTATCGTCTCGAGAAGGCAAATACAACGTCTTTCAAACAACACTCGATGGCTCGGTAAAACAACTCACCTACGAAGAGGTATTCGGGGTAAACAGCTTCGATGTCAGTCCAAAATCGAAACAAATCGTCTACCAGCATGGCTCGGAAATTTCCCTGGGCAAAATAGGAGCCAAATCCCACGCTTCCTTGGAAATAGACCTATCGGCGGACATCCGTTTCGATCGCGTTGTTACGGAAACGATGACAGACAAAATCGATGAGTACGCTGTGTCGCCCGATGGGAGTTTAAGCGTCTATGCGATTCGCGGCGATCTGTTCGTAACGCGAAACGACAAGGAGGACGATCGGAGCGTTCGCTTGACCAGAAGCCCTGCTCGGGAAAGGGATGCGATCTGGTTGAACGATCACGCCATCTTATACGTTTCCGATGAAGAAGGGCAGAATGAGCTTTACCTAATCGAATCGGCAGACGAGGAAGAGAAGAGCCTTTTCAAGACCCTCAAAACGAAAACCAAACGAATCACCGAAACCCCCGAAGGAGAATTCGAGCCTATTCTCGCTCCGGATGGCAAACGCCTAATCTACCGCATTGGAAACAGTCGCCTCGTTTCGGCAATGATTGCAGAAGATGGCTCTCTGTCCGACTCCGTCACTCTCCTTGATGGCTGGGCAAGACCTTCCGGAATAGACTGGTCTCCAGACAGTCGATGGATCGCCTACAGCATCGACGACCTCAACTACAATGCCGAGATCTTCATCCACCCGGTGGACGGCTCCAAAGAACCTGTCAACGTATCCATGCATCCAGGATACGACTCTAATCCCGTTTGGAGTCGCGATGGAAGCAAGCTGGGATTCCTTTCCGAGCGAAACAACAGAGACAATGACATTTGGTTCGCCTGGCTAAAGAAATCGGACTGGAAAAAGACAGACGAACAATGGGAACGCGAACGACAGCAAAAGGCGGAAAAAAAAGCATCGAAGGACAAAAAGAGCGACAAGCCAGACGACGCCTCAGAAGCATCGGAAGATGATGAGGCCAAGGAGAAAAGCGATGAGACCGAAGAGCCTCCCGCCATCGAGATCGATTTCGATAAGATCTATATGAGACTGGTTCAGGTAACTTCCCAGGCCGGCAATGAAGGCGAATTCGTCTTCGATAAGGACGGCGAAATGATCTACTACGCAATTGGAAGTCCTGGCAGACAGAACTACGAAACGATCCGGAATCTCTTTAAGGTTCGCTGGGATGGAGAAAAGCGGAAAGAGGTCATTGGCGACAAGAGCGGGCCGCGAGCGCTCCGCATTTCTAACGGCGGCGACCACATCTACGCATTGACCAAGGGCGGATTGCTGAGACGCATCGTCACCAAGGATGACAAAGTCGAAAAGCTCGCTGTCAAATCTCGTATCCAAATAGATAGTGCGGAAGAAAAGAAACAGATATATTACGATGCCTGGAGGGCTTTGGATCGCGGATTCTACGATCCCAAGTTTCACGGTCATGATTTCACTGCTCTCCGCGACAAATACCTGCCCTTGGCCATGGCAGCGTCTACCGCGGAGGACTTCCAGTACACGTTCAATCTAATGCTAGGCCAGCTCAACGCCAGCCATATGGGCATGCGAGGAGTTGACAATCCCAAGGAAACGCAATCCCAGAAAACGGGACTGCTCGGCATGGAAGGAACTAATTCGAATAGTGGATACGAGCTGACCTTCATTTTGCCAGACAGTCCACTAACCAAGGCTTCCCCTCCCTTGCAGGCAGGCGACGTCATCGTATCTGTAGATCGCGAACCGGTCACTGCCGATGTGAACATATATTCACTGCTTGCAGACAAGGCGAACAACGAGGCGCTTCTGGAGATCGAACGAGCTGGGGAATCGTTTGAGAGCATCGTTTGGCCCGCATCATCCTTGACAATGGAAAATTACGACGCCTGGGTCGAAAGCCGACGGGAGCTAGTAGAAGAGTTCTCGAACGGGCGGCTTGGCTATCTCCATATTCGAGCAATGGGCTGGAATAGCTTCGAGCGCTTTCAAACCGAGTTGGTCGCCGCTGGATACGGCAAGGAAGGTATCGTGATCGATGTTCGCTACAATGGTGGAGGCTGGACAACGGACTACCTAATGGCAGTGCTGAATGTCGAACCGCATGCCTACACGATTCCCAGAGGCGCTGCGGCGGACCTGGAAAAGGAGCATCTGAATTTCAAGGACAACTATCCTAGTACGCGACTGCCCTTGCCCTCTTCCTCAAAGCCCTCCGTGGCTCTTTGCAACGAAAACAGCTACAGCAACGCCGAGATTTTCTCCCATGCCTACAAGTCCTTGGACCTTGGCAAGCTAGTGGGGCAACCGACATTCGGAGCAGTCATTTCCACGGGAAGCTACGGACTTGTCGATGGTTCCTATGTCCGAATGCCTATGCGTGGCTGGTTCGTTAAGGAAACCGAATTGAACATGGAACATCATCCAGCCGTTCCCGATATCCTCGTGGAGAATCCGCCCGCCTACAAAGCATTGAATGTAGATCCTCAACTCAAGCGAGCCGTTGAAGAACTACTAGAGCAGGTAGACTCGAATTGATTTCGCTACGTCACTAAAAACCGACGCGTTTTCCTTTGCGCGCTGACTGAATGACCACGCTTCGGTCTTGCGTTTTCTTGACGAAACTGGAGCGTAGGATCATGCCCCCTCGCCTCTCGACGCTTTGCCTTTTCAGCTTCATTTTTACCGTAAATTCCGGGTTCGCAGCCGATCTGCAGGACAAACCGTTTCAAGGAAACGTTCACCTCATACCGGGCATAGTTGAGACGGAACACTACGACGAAGGTCCGGCAGGCGTCGCTTATTCGGACGTGGATAAAGAAAACAAGGGAGCCCCCTATCGCGAAAATACGCAAGTGGATATAGAGAAGCGGCCTGACGCTTCCAATGGCTATGGAATCGGTTGGGTTAGGGCCAGCGAGTGGCTCCTCTACACTGTGAACGTTACCAAAGCAGGGAACTACGTTTTGGAAATTCCCGTAGCTTCAAAGCGATCGGGCGGCACCTTCCACATCGAATTCGACGAAAGAGACGTCACCGGCCCCATCGCAATTCCAGACACAGGCGGCTGGGACAAACTCCAGACCTTAAAGCTCACGGACGTGAAGCTAAACAAGGGGACGCAAATAATGAAACTCGCGATGGACACGAACGGCGAGAACGGAGGAATCGGCGACATCGACCTCATCCGTTTCATAAGGAAGTAGCTACTGCTAACTACGACCTTCGCTTCAAAACGCAACGAGATCAGCTTGATCTGCCGGCGAGTCCCAATCATCCGACTATAAATGCTAATGAAGCTAGGACAATATTCTCTTAGAAATCTACCCGTATATGAGACACCCCATTCACCTACTGATATTATGCATCGGCGTTACCGGACTGTACGCTTCCGTTTCGACTGCTCAAGTTCGTATAGCTACATTTGACGTTGACGCGACTCCCCCTGTCGGCTCGGAACTAGCCTATATTACGGTTAAAGGACATGACGAGATAAGCCTACGCTGCCGAGGGATCGTCATTATTGGATCTGGAGAACCGATCGTTCTCTGCGCCATCGACTGGATAGGAGTCGCCAACGCGTCTCACGACTTTTTCCGCGAAGCATTGGCCGAGGCGGCTGGAACGAGCAGAGAACGGGTGGCCGTTCACGCTCTGCACCAACACGACGCCCCCAGATCCGATTTTAGCTCCGAGGCAATCGTCCAGGAACTACGGATTCGAGATCACGATCTATTCGATAGCTTTTTCCAGAGGGAAGTCATCCGCCGGGCGGCCCTAGCTCTCAAAGACGCGCTGGCCGGAGCCCAGCCAATCACCCACTACGGCTGGGGCTCAGCCAATGTTGATGAGGTCGTCTCCAACCGTCGGATACTCGGACCCGACGGCAAGGTGCGACACATGCGATTCACAACCGAGAGGGACCCTCGCTACAGGGCCGAACCGGCGGGTGTAGTCGACCCTGAAATTTCGTTAATCTCATTCTGGAACGAGGATGCGCCCGTCGCCGTCCTTAGCTACTTCGCAACGCATCCGCAAAGCTACTATCGAACGGGTCTCCCAAGCCCCGATTTCCCGGGCATTGCCCGCTTCCTTCGAGGTCAAGGCCAACCGAAAGCCTTGCACGTCCACTTCAACGGAGCCGGCGGAAATATCGGCGCTGGCAAATACAATGATGGGAATACGGAAAATCGCGTTCTGCTCGCCCAACGATTGGCCGATGGAATGCTTGCCGCATGGGATAGCACGGTAAAGTCCCCTCTTTCCCCTGCGGAAGTCGGTTGGCAATCCGAGCCAGTCTCCCTTCCATTAGCTAAGCATTTGAAAGAGAAGGCTCTGTTGAAGAAAATCAATACGAAGTCATCCGATGGATATGAAGCCATCACTCAGCTCGCCTATCTCCGACGCGTGAAATCCGGACACAAGATCGATATAGCCTGTTTGGATATCGGCGATGCCCGAGTCATCCACATGCCCGGCGAGCTCTTTGTGGAGTATCAACTGGCTGCCAAAGCCATGCGACCCGATTTGCAAGTAGCCATGGCGGCCTACGGCGAATATGGCACCGCCTACATCGGCACAAAGGTTTCCTATGCCGAGGGCGGCTATGAGACAAGCGAACGAGCCACTAACGTCGGCCCCGGATCCGAGGCCGTATTGATGAACGCGATGCGTCGTCTACTGGAGGCCAATGGAAACGGAACATCAGCCGATTCTTCGCCCGAGGCCCCTACAACTTCAGATGGAAAATAATGAATGCCTCATGACTCTACCTGCCGAAGCATCATACAAGAGAACGTCCCTATGGCACTCGTTTAGGTAGATTAGTTTTTTCATATATCCACGATGCGAATCAAACAGAGCCTCCCCATCCTGCTCGCGCTCCTATTCGCGGGTTCCCCGATCGCGAAGGGACAGAACTTCCAGGCAGATCAAATCCGCAGGGAACATCCAAAGATTCTCGCCTCGACTGAAGATTTCGAACGATTAAGAGCAGGTCTATCGGATCCATTAGGCAAGGAGCTTCTCGCTTTCATTCGCGAGACTGGAGAGACGCTGCTAACTGCCGAGCCCGCGCAATACCGGCTCAAAGGGATACGCCTGCTGGACGAGTCTCGCACCGCCTTTAAGCACTTGAGCGCTTTCGCTTTTCTGTATAGCGTGTACCAAGAGGATAAATACAAGCAAAAGACAATCGCCTATCTCGACAATGTCACCGGATTCCCCGATTGGAACCCGCGACACTATCTGGATGTAGGGGAGATGACGTTAGCAGTATCCATAGCAGTCGATTGGCTATGGGATGATCTAAGCTTGGAACAGCGAGATCGCTACCTTGACGCCATTGTCGAAAAAGGGCTGAAGCCTTCCTTGGATGAATCCCTTTCCACGAATTGGTGGATGTACTACAACAATAACTGGAATCCTGTCTGCCACTCAGGACTCACTGCTGGGGCTATCTTGATCGCGGACAGACTACCGGACTTGGCCGAACGAATCATCAACAGAGCGATCAAAGCCGTGCCCATCGCCATGGCGGAAACCGATCCCGATGGAGTCTATCCGGAAGGTCCGACCTATTGGAATTACGGAACTGAATTCTCTATTTTCTTCATTGATCTGCTCAAACGAGCGGTCGGTCACAGCTTTGGGCTGGAAGATCATGCCTCCTTCAAGAAATCAATGGGATTCAGAGCCATGTCCGTCACGCCAACGGAGAAGTTCTACAATTTTTTCGACAGCGGGCAACGTCTCTACTTTTCCCCTGCCTCAACTTGGTTCGCCAAAACCTACGGCATGCCCACAGCGCATCTGGAGAGCCGCAGATTGATCAAGAGTCTACTGACTTCAGGCGAGTGGACAAAAGACGATTTTCGCCACCGCACCCTCCCCTTTACAGCCCTATGGTATCCTCAAAACGTCCCTGACCCAACATCCCTTGAATCCAATTTGCCAAAGCACTGGCAAGGGCATGGCGACAATCCCATTGCCATGATTCGATCCAGCTGGGTCGACCCGAATGCCTTCTTCCTTGGCTTTAAAGGGGGGCTCGGATCCATCAGTCACGCCCACATGGATGCCGGCAGTTTTATCTACGAGGCCGAAGGCGTGCGCTGGGCAGTAGACCTCGGGGCTCAAACTTATCTCAGTCTGGAGTCGAAAAACGTAGGGCTCTGGGATCGGCGCCAGAATTCCGATCGGTGGCGCGTCTTTCGCCTCGGCCCTTACAGCCACAATTTGATGCTCATCGATGAGCAACTGCACGACGTCGCCGAGAGAGCTACCGTATCCAATATCATCGAACACGAAAACCAAATCAGCAGCACGGTAAACTTGAGCCCAGTAAACAAAGCGAATGTCGAAAACTACAAGCGAACATTTACCGCGCACGATTTTAAGGTACTGCAAATCGATGACCGCGTCACCGGCGCCCGCAAGCCTTTCGAGCACGAAGGAAGAAACTCGGCGACACTGCATTGGCGGATGGTCACGCAAGCCGATGTGAGCATTGACGGCAATCGGGCCACGCTTAAGCAGGATGGCAAGACCTGCTACCTGGAGGTCATTCTTCCTGAAAACGTTTCTTACACGCTCCGCGCCGCGCCGCTGGACCCTCCACCCTACTATTGGGACGAGCCCAATCCTGGACACCAAGCTATCGATATCTGGCTGCAGGCCGATCCCGAAGGAAATCGAGATCTAACCGTTTTGATCAGCACTGACTCCAACGCGCTGAGAACATTAGCAGACAGGCTCTGAGTTGGGAATCATGGGGCGACCAGCCTAGTCGCCGTCGCTTCGGGCGGCTTAAGGTGGGCATCCATGAACCCATACATGAGCGATCTCGATTCGTGTGCCACCGAATGGCCGCGGCCGTGGATGTAGAAACTAAAGTTTTCTGGAGCGCCTTCCAGTTCATAGATCTCCATGACCTTCATCAGCATGAGAACCCGTTGCCGTTGGGTACCGGGAGGTCCGTCATTCAGTCCAGCCAGATCCATAAAGGCCCGCGGAGCGATCAGAGAGATGATTTCATGAAAATCGATAGGTGGCATTTCCCCGCGCAGGAGTCCTTCGCGAATGGGCTTGAAGTAGATGTACCAACGATCGCGCGACCAGCCTTGAACCCCTGGATTATGTCGAAAGAACGAAGCCGCGCAATTGCTCGCTGCCGCCTTGATACGATCATCATAGGCAGCCAAGAAAAAGGTCCCGTGGCCGCCGAGCGAGTGCCCTAGGGCGCCAATGCTGCGAGTGTCCACGAAATCCAGCGTTTCCAGAACATCGATCGCGATGGAATGCTCGTAAGTGAACTTTCCCACCGCCGTCCATTCGGGGTGCTTTTCATAGAACTGCCCAGTTTCATACGGCCCTTCTTCCGGCAACCGATGCCCGGATACGAAATGCTCTGGAGCAATAACAACGTAGCCTCGTCGACACAAATGGTCCAAGTAGGCCTTGTCGGGATTATCGACCAGTCCTGCCGCTCTCATTTTTCCGTTCGCGTAAGTCCCATGAAGAGCAACGATGGCAGGGACTTCTCCCGATAAGTCGAGAGGGATGCCTAAGTAGGCATGAGCCCGTTCATCGGCCTCGACTTGATAGCTAATCAATTGCCTTTTGTAGAGTCCTTCCACCTCGATGGTTTCGTGAATTTGAAGATCGAGCGCCGGTTTCTCCGGCTTATGCTGATCCCGCAGCAGTTCGAGATAGCGGCGCTTCAATACCGCTCGCCTTCCTTGCCAGCCTTCTAACGAATGTATGCCATCGGTGAGATCATCCCAAGAGGACTTGATCTCAGGAACCTCAAACAACTCAGGCTGGGCTCGGTTTTGACCAATTGCCGCAACCGGAATGGCTATGAGCAAAACGTGAGGTAATAAGCGGCGCTTTGTCGACATGCTCCAACCATATCCACAAGAAGCGTAAATAGGAAGCCTCGGTATTCGTTTGTCCACGATGCGCTCCAAAACAGGCGATATTACGGTATGGCACGCAACGCAGTTGACTGGCTTTGCTCTCATCCGACATGACTGCTCTCAAGCGCCCCTGAATCACGTCTAGCCAATGAGAGCGTCCTTATTGATTTCACTCTTCGTACTAACATTTTCACCTGTTTCGCCTCTATTGGCTGATGAATCGAAAGAGGCCATCCTCGGCGATGCCTTGCTCAACGAGGAAGCCTATGAGTTTCTCGAAACGATGATTACGCGCTACGGGCATCGTTTGCCCGGCACGCCAGGCAATGACCGCTCCCTGGATTACCTCCAAACTGAACTGGAAGAACTGGGGGTATCCGTTCACCGCGAGTCATTCCAACATCCAGGTTGGATACGCGGCAACGATCGGGCCATTCTCATTCAACCGGAAAACCGGTCCCTTCGAGCCGTAGCCATGGGCTACGTAAATCGCCAGAAAGCAGTCGAGGCTCCGGTCGCTCTATTGAAATCGAGTAATCTCGATACACTCGACCCAAATTCCCTAAACGGCCGCATTCTCCTGGTTCCCTCCTCCATTCGTCTCAATCACGAAAAATATCTGCGTCTGGCTAAGGATTTCGGTGTCCTCGGCGCATTACTCACGAACCGGGTTAACGGCGGACAACTCTTGGCTCGAGTTTCCAATCACGACGGCAAAGCTCCGCCCTTTCCTCTTTTCGCGATCACTCGGGAAGACGGGCTACGCTTCGAGAGACAGTTGGAAGCGCAAGTTCCTGTGAAAGTCCGTCTCGAAACGCGATCCCAAACCCAAGCCATGACGAGCGACAATCTCGTGGCCGTTCTACCAGGAAAATCAAAAGAGCAAATCGTCCTTGGAGCGCACTTCGACTCCTGGGATCTCAGCGAGGGAGCAATGGACAACGGCCTCGGAGTGGCTCAGCTTTTCGAGGTTGCCCGCCTCTTGAAGAAACACTCCCCAATAAACGAGCACACCATCGTTCTCGTTTTCTTCAATGCCGAAGAATGGGGTTTGTGGGGTTCTCGCCGCTACGTGGAAACCCATCGAAACGATACGATTCGGGCCATGGTCAATGTAGACATGGTGGGCGACATAATCGGAGCGAACGCCATGGGATTCGATGAGCTGGTTCCTATTCTAGATTCTTTCTCTGAAAGTCTAGGCGCTCTGAATTTTTCAAGAAGAACGGACAACAAGACCTGGTTGGGCGGAGACCACCATCCTTTCATTCTTGAAGGAATTCCATCCATCACGTTTTACGCGCCCATCCCCGCAGGAGATGTACGCTACTATCATGACGTAGCCGATACATTCGACAAAATAGATCCTCACCTACTTGCTAAGTCTTGCGCTATCACCGCCCTCCTCGTCCATTACCTAGCGAACGACATCGAGTCCGAAATCCGTCGATACACGCGCGAAGAGTCTGCGGCCTTATTTCGTAAAGCGGGACTGGAAAAACGCTTGCGAGAAGATGGGCAGTGGCCGTTCAGCGACAATTCCGCGAACCCCTAGAGGGGCTGCATCATCGACGCCCGAACCTCAATCACGGATCTTGCTTTCTAATGAACTGACCAGGCGTCAAGCCGGTCTGGCTTTTGAATACGCGATAAAAGTAGGCCAGATCGTTGAAGCCAGATTCGTAACAGGCATAGAGAATATGCCCTGTTTCTTTTAACCTCTCGCAGGAATACTCGATTCGCTTTCGCGTTACGTAGCGGTTGAAGGTTTCCCCGGAAAGCTTCTTGAAAAGTTCGGTAAAGCGACGTGGCGACAATTGGCATTTCGTAGCCATTTCTTCGATACGACAAGGAGCATAAGGATGTTCCTCGATATATTCTATCGAACCAGCAATAGACCGCTCGCTATCCAGAGAACGCTTCGAGTTCGCCTCGCATTCGCCTCGCGCCAAACGGGCGAGCAAATCGCCCGTCAAGGAACTCAATACGCTTCGCCATCCTACTCGCTGACGACTTTGCTCCAGCAATCCAACGCGCAGGATATCGACCAATATTCCTTGATGAAATCCCGACTTTGCTCTCAACGCCGTGCCCACTTCTTGGCTCTCCATTGCCAAATTCCACAATTCGCTCCACTCCGTTCCGTCTTCGAACAAATCGTCCGACAAACATAGAATATCAAGCGTAAGCGGATCCTTCGGGTCGTCGACGAATCGATGCGCCCACAGGGGCGGTAAAAGCATGAAATCGTCCTTCTCGATAGGCGTGGAACGTTCCTTCCCCTCTAGTCTTCCTTTGCCAACCGCCACACGACAGATCTTTCGAAAGGACCAAACATCCAGTTCCATTTCGAAACCTGCTTCGTGCCGGCTTTCCAGAATGAGAATTTCTCCTGACTCCAAGTCTACCTCTGCCGGTCGCAATCGCCCTCCCTTATTCGCGAAAATCCCCATAACTGCCGGATAATACAATTATTCTGAGCTGAGATTTCCAAGATAATTTCACCTCAGCTAGCTAAAATTCTCAAATCCGCAAACCCATCGTTTGGGAGCGGAGAAAGAAGAAAGACAATCAAGAGCCCTTAGCGTTAGTTGCCTTATGAGCGAATCAAAATCGAAATCCCTTGAAGACAAACTTCAGCAGCACGGGAATCCCGTAGAAATGTTGCGCAATGCCCAGGTCGGCGGCTACGCATTTCCATTTCCCGGCGAATACACGAATTGGCGAGACGAACAAGAAGCGTGGCAGGACTCCGTCGTCATTTTCGATCAGTCCTTCCACATGACGGACGTTTACTTCGAAGGCCCGGACGCCATGCTCCTCGTATCGGATGTAGGCGTAAACACCTTCAAGAATTTCGGGGCGAATAAGGCCAAGCAACTCGTCGCCTGCAACGATGAGGGACAAGTAATCGGAGATGCCATCCTCTTCGGGCACAGCGACGAGAAAATCAGCGTGGTCGGTCGCCCTTCAGTCCCCAATTGGGTGGACTACAATGCGCGCAAAGGAGGCTACGATGTCGAGATCACACGCGACGAGCGAACAGTCAGCAATGCGAGCGATCGGCTCATATATCGCTACCAGATCCAGGGACCGAACGCCCTCGATCTCATCGCTAAGATCCATCAGGGGTCTATGCCGGAGATCAAGTTCTTCAATCTGGGCGATCTGAAAATCGCCGGGAAAAACGTCCGCGCCCTGAACCACAGCATGTCGCGCATGAAGGGACTCGAAATCCACGGCCCAATCGAAGATCGCGAAATCGTCCTCGACGCGATTCTCGAAGCTGGCGACGAATTCGGTCTTCGACGAGGAGGCAGTCGGTCCTACTCGACGGTTTCTCCAGAGAGCGGCTGGATTCCTTCACCCATGCCAGCGATTTACGCGGGCGACTTCATGAAGCCCTACCGCGAATGGCTCTCAGCTGACGGATTTGAAGCCAATGCCTCTCTCGGCGGAAGCTTCTATTCCGATCGAATCGAAGACTATTACCAAACGCCATGGGACCTTGGATACGGTCGCCACGTAAAGTTCGATCATGATTTCATAGGACGATCCGCCTTGGAAAAACGCGCCGAGCAGCCACATCGCAAGAAGGTATGGCTCAAGTGGAATGACGAAGACGTCATGCGCGTATTCGCTAGTCAGCTTGGGAATGGAGAGCGTTTCAAATACATGGAAACGCCCAACGCCTACTACTCCATACTTCCCTTCGACAAAGTTATGCTCGGAGATGAAATGGTAGGACTGTCCACCTATACTGTATTTACCGCAAACGCAGGACACTGGTTCTCACTCGCTATGATCGACGAATCGACGGTCGAAGACGGGAAACAGGTGTCCGTCGTCTGGGGAGAAGAGAACGGAGGCTCGAGAAAACCCGTAGTAGAACCTCACGTACAGACTGAGATACGAGCCGAAATCAGCGTGGAACGACTGAATGAGCGATAGGCACGCAACGAATTACCACCTCATCGCCAGCTGCCCCGACCAATCGGGCATCGTGGCTAAGGTTTCCAGCTTCATCGCGGAACGAGGGGCAACAATCACAGAAGCCGGTCAATACGAGGATGCCAATTCTCAAACCTTCTTCATGCGCTACGCGATCGCAGCGCCTTCCAATGCGTTCTCCCACGATCGCTTTTCCAAGGAATTCGCGGATGTCGCGGACGTTCTCGATATGGAATGGCAGCTAGTAGATGCATCCCAAAAGCGTCGAGTCGTCATCCTTGTCAGCAAGTTCGACCATTGCCTGGCTTACCTGCTTCACCGTCGCAAGGTCGGCGACCTGTCATTCGATCTTCCCTGTATCATTTCCAATCATGAAGCACTGCGCGAACTCGTCGAATGGTACGGCGTTCCGTTTCATTTCATTCCAATATCCAAGGAAGAGAAGCAAGTCGGCTTTGATCGCGTTGCGGATTGCATAAACGACGCTAATCCCGACACCATCGTATTGGCTCGCTACATGCAGATCCTGCCCCCTTCGCTCTGCCAACGCTATCGCAATCGAGTGATCAACATTCACCATAGCTTCCTCCCCTCATTCGTTGGAGCAAAACCCTACCGGCAAGCGAAAGAACGGGGAGTGAAACTGATTGGAGCCACCTGTCACTACGTCACCGAACAACTCGATGAAGGGCCTATTATCGAGCAAGACGTAACGCGCGTTAAGCACAACGATACCATCAAAGATATGATGCGACTCGGCAAAGACATAGAAAACTCGGTATTGGCCCGCGGACTACGCTTCCATCTAGAAGACCGAGTCATTGTACATAGCAACAAGTGCATCGTATTCGTTTAGCAAGCATCATTGAAACGAATATGAACCCTTTAGATCACGATCGGAATCCAGATTGGACTCTTGAAATCATCCCCGCCCATGCCGAGCGCGTAGCGACATTCGATGGACTCGTGGAGGAAGTCTATATCACTATGATTCCTGGAAGCCCCGCCAGTCAGAGCATTGAAGCGATTCGGGTCGTCAAGAATGCAGGATTCCAACCTGTTCCTCACATCGCCGCCCGAAATTTCAACAACGAGTGGGAGCTGGAAGACTTTCTTGCGGAGACAGGCAGGATCGGAATTCGAAAAGTCCTGCTCCTCGCAGGAGGCCAACCGATCGCGAACGGCCCGTATTCGGAAACGCTGGATATTATCCGGTCTAAGGCATTCAGCGTACGCAACCTGGACGCTGTTTGCGTCGCAGGTCACCCGGAAGGAAATCCCGAGGACTCCAATGCGATGCAAAGCCTCGAAAAAAAGCTGGAACTGCTCTCAACAATGGGGACAGCGACCGAGATCGTAACCCAATGGAGCTTTTCTCCAGAGAAGGTATCGAAGTACATTTCCGATCTTCGAGGGCGAAACATCGATTCACCCGTGAGAGTTGGCGTCGCTGGACCTGCTTCGCTGAAAACGCTTCTCAAGTACGCTAAGATTTGCGGGGTCAATGCCGCAACCAACGTCATCAAAAAACAAGGATTCAACCTGGCGCGACTCCTTGTCTCCAATAGTCCCGAAACGTTCACATCCAAAATCGTCGGATCGACCAGCTTCCACCTGTATCCATTTGGAGGGCTTTCCAAATGCGCGCGATGGCTCGAAGATCAACGTCGCCTCCAAAGCCCCTTGCAAAGCTAGCCGAACTCGATTGGACTACGCCAATCGCAATCCATACGGTTCTATCCCAAAAGCTTGCGGATCCCTAGCTTACTACAAAGGCCCTATTGACAGCTCTCTTCTTCAGTCATCCCTTATGTCGATTTCAATACGCTCCTTTTCAATCGAACGACACGATGTGAGGACACGCATGCCTTTCAAGTACGGCATAGCGACAATGACGGATCTGCCGCACTGTTTCATACGCAGTACGGCCAATATCGATGGGGTCGATTCTCGCGGCATTTCGGCCGATCATCTGCCTCCGAAATGGTTCACAAAGGAACCTGAAAAAGACCCTGTCGACGAAATCGATGAAATGCTTCGCGTCATCGAAAACGCGGGCCAATTCGCCACAGAGATCGAGGAAGATAGCGTCTTCGCATTTTGGAAGGCGCTTTACGATCGCCAAGACATTTGGGCCAAGCAGCTGAATATTCCACCCCTGCTCGCCCATTTCGGAACATCGCTCGTCGAACGGGCCCTTATCGAGGCATTCTGCAGACATCGAGAGCAATCATTCCATTCCCTCCTACTTGAAAACGCATTCGGAATCCAATGGGAGTCAATTCGCCCGGAACTCGCCGAATCGTTCCCCAAGGACCTGTTGCCTTCTCGTCCACTAGAATCTCTTTCTATCCGCCATACCGTTGGACTCGGCGACTTCATACGCGAATCCGACATCCCCGAATCTGAACGTCTATCCGACGGACTCCCGCAATCCCTGGAGAAATGTATTCGGTTCTATGGCACTAAGAATCTTAAGATCAAGGTAGATGGAAAGATAGATTCCGACATCAAGCGACTCGAGGCGATCGCCAAGGTCTTCTCGGATCTCGAAATCCAAGACTTCGCGTTTTCGGTGGACGGGAATGAACAATTCAAGGATGTCGCGACCTTCAAGGCGTTTTGGGAGACGCTGAGAGCCGAAAGCGACATAAGCGACTTCCTCAAGGGCCTTCTCTTCATAGAACAACCCTTCCATCGGGACGTCGCTTTGGACGACTCGATCGGCGATGCGTTGAAGACCTGGACCGATGCCCCTCCCATCATAATCGACGAGTCCGATGGAGAGATCGAATCGATGCCAAGAGCGCTCGAGCTCGGCTACCGGGGAACAAGCCACAAGAACTGCAAAGGCATTTTCAAAGGCATAATCAATCGGGCCCACATAAATCTGCTAAACCGCAACTGCGGCGAAGAGCGCTATCTCATGAGCGGAGAAGATCTTTGCAATATCGGTCCTATCGCCAATCATCAAGATTGTCTGGTTCAAGCCTCGCTTGGCAACGCCACGGTCGAACGAAACGGACACCACTATTTCAAAGGAATATCCGTATTCGATTTCGAATTGCAACGAAACGCTCTCAACAGTTTCCCCCATTTCTACACCCAAACCAGCGATGGCTACCCACGACTCGACATTCGCGATGGCGAACTCGCCACTGGCGATCTCCTCGCAACTCCATTCGGAACCGATGACAGCCATTTCGTTAAAACCGATTCACCCAGCGCCAAACGCTAATCTCTAACATATGAACACAAGCATCCCTACTAGTCCGGAAATTCTAACGACCACGGTTGGATCCTACAGTCCCATCGACTGGCTCGCTGCCTTGCCCAGCGAACAAGCGGTCCTCGACGCTACTGCGGTCGTCATTCATACCCAACAGCAATATGGAATCGATCTTCCGACCGACGGCGAGCTCTACCGCTTCGACGTAAATCATCCCGACACCAACGGAATGATCGAGTACTTTATTTCCCGTCTTGGCGGAATCGATACAAAGGTAGGCATCTCCGACGCGAAGGCCTTTCAAAAGAAACAGGAAATGTCGTTCCGTCGCAAGCCTGCCGGCGTCGTTCGCAGCGCGATCGGCGAGGGTTCGCTCGATCTCTTCGAGGCCTGCTCTCGATCCGCATCCGTCGCCAACGGTCCTCTCAAGTTTACCCTTACGAGCCCATACATGCTCGCTAGGACTCTTCTCGACAACCACTACAACTCTCTCGAAGAACTCACCCTCGCCATTGCGGATGCTCTCGCGGAACAAGTAGGCGAACTTCCCTCCGCTTGCGTTCAAGTCGATGAAGCCAACGTACCTGGCAGCCCAGAGAACGCTCCGCTCGCTCAATCCGCCATCAATCGCATTCTCGACAAGGTGAATGGCCAGAGGGCGGTCCACTTTTGCTTTGGCAACTACGGCGGACAAACGATTCAATCCGGCGGCTGGAAAACGCTGATCGATTTCCTTAACGGACTCCACACGGATCACCTCGTCTTGGAACTCGCCCATCGTCCCGATAGCGATCTCGAGGCGCTCAAGGAAATTTCGACTGACATCAAGCTCGGACTCGGCGTCATCGACATCAAAGTCAATCATGTCGAAACGCCCGAGCAAGTCGCCAGCCGCATCGACAAGGCCGCTCAAGCCGTCGGCCCGGAAAGAATCGGCTGGGTCCATCCCGATTGCGGTTTCTGGATGCTCAAACGCTCCATCGCCGATCGAAAGATGGAGTCACTCGTCAAGGGGCGCGATCTCTATCTAGGCAGATAGTTCGACTTAATTAAGCTGTCAATCGATGCCTCAGCCTCAAAGCGAACCGCACGGACGCATTCGGTCGAATCGCCTCAAAGCGATCCTGATTGGATTGTTTCTGTTCGCGTTGCTCATGGGGCCGGGACCGGGTTTGTACTTGGTTAATGGTTACGCTTCCCAAGGAGGTTCGGTCTTAGGCATTCCCATTCTCTACGCCTGGGTCGTTTTCTGGTTTTTCGTCGAAGCTGGAGTCGTACTCGCAGCCTACTTCAAACTCTGGAAAGCGGACGACGAATGAATTTGCTAGGCGCCGTGGACATGGGGTCGGTCCCTTTGATTGTACTGTGTCTGTATCTGCTGATGCTGCTAGGCCTGGGCATCGTCAGCTACTTGAAAAGCCGAACATCGGAAGAGGACTACTACCTCGCCGGTAGAGGCCAAGGGGCGATCGTGACCGCCCTTACCATCATGGCTACGTTCTTCTCGAGCGCCGCCATGCTAGGCATTCCGGGTCTGATCTACCGAGACGGCATCGCTTTCATGTTTTTCGTCCTGAACCTGCCGCTTTCCGGACTTGCGATTTACCTGCTGGGATCCCGCATCTGGAAACTCGGACAGAAACATGGCCATGTCACCCCCGCCGACCTGATTGCCGCTCACTACGGGAACTCTATTCTGCTTCGTTCTCTCGTCGCGCTCGTTGGATCATTATACGTCATTCCCTACATCGTCATGCAGATAAAGGCGGGTGGCTACCTGGCTAAGCGAATGTTTCCAGATGCGGACGTCATCACGTTTTTTGGATCGGAATACGGGACTTTCGAACTTGGGGCGATCGCGCTTTCCATTCTAACGATGCTTTACGTTCTAATCGGTGGCATGCGATCCGTCGCTTGGACGGATGTCGTACAAGGGGCCCTTCTGATCGGGGGCATGATCATTTCAGGCATCGCCACGGTCATGGCTATGGGCGGCCCCAGCTCATATTTCGACCAAGTTTCCCAGTTCCCCCCTGAAGCGCTTTCCCTGCCCGGCGCATCTGGAGTCTGGTCGCCCTGGAAGCTCATGACCATCTGCATGTTCGCCTCGTTGGCGACCATGATACAGCCCGGACAATGGATGCGCTACTACTCCGCTCGATCAACGAAGACGCTCAAGCAAAGCGCCCTCGCCTTCGCCATCGTTCTACCGTGCTGCTTTCTATTTGGCGTCATGCTCGTTGCGCTGGGAGCCCGAGCGCTGTATCCGCCTCAAGTCATTGACGGCTCGATTCTTCCTCACCCTGTAATAGGATCGAGCGCGAACGAATTCGACCTCGTCGTCGTATCGACAATACAAAATCACATTCCATTGCTCTTCGGGCCTGAGGTTGGCGTGATTTTGGTATCCATAATTCTGGTAGCCGTGATGGCGGCCTCAATGAGTACGGCGGACAGCAATCTGCATGCTCTCAGCGCTGTCCTAACGCGAGACGTCTACGACCGATTCATTCGCCCGCAAGCAAGCGAACGCGAAAAAGCCTGGTTCGGGCGAGCTGTCATCGTGGTCGCAACCTTACTCGCTCTTTGGATCGTTCGAGTCGGCGATCGCAACCCCGATTTTCAACCGTTAGCGCTTATCGCTCAGTTGATGTTCGTGGCCATGGCATTTTCCTGTCAGCTCCTGCCACTCGCCATCGACGCGCTTTTCATTAAAGCCGGCAATCGAATTGGGGCCATATGCGGCATCGCTACGGGTATATTCGTCGTTTGCCTATTTACGCCATTGCCCAGCATTTTTCTCGGAGCCGACAACTCGATTGCGAACTTGACCGGTACATTAAACGGCCTCTTCGACGTCGGTTTCATCGGATTCGTCGCCAACGCTTGCGTCTTTGCCGTCGTATCCTACGCCACGATGGGTTCTAAAAAATCCGATGAAACCTAACGATTTTCATTCAATTTCCTGTTACGTAATCTAGTCGAATTTCCTTTTGAGAATAGTATTCGAAACTAGCCCTGTCTCAACGGAATTTATCGTCACATGGTTGCCAGCCCATTGGACATAAGCATTAGCGCCCAAACCCACTAACGAAATTTCGTTTCCTCTTATGCGTAGCATTCCTGGATTGGTTACCCCGATAACAACCTCTTCCTTGTGATGCGCCACGTATTGGCTAATTTTCCACTGGCGCGTTTCGTATTGAACCTTGTCTAGCAAAGGATCCGGGTGATGTGGATTGAACACCGCAGGCAGGATCCCGAGAGATTCTCGCGTCGGAATGTCTTCCAACGGGAAATCGTTAGTCGTCCCAATGACAGTTCCCGCGATATTCGAGCCCGCGCTTGAACCGATGTACGGAACTCCAGACAAGACGCGTCGCCGCAGACGATCTACCAGCTCTCGGTCATATAGCTCTTTCAATAAGAGAAACGTATTGCCGCCACTCACATAGAACGCTTCGGCAGCATGGATCGCGTCGCTTCGAAACTAGGATCTTCTGCCAAATCGTTTAGCTCATTCGGATCCGCTTCCAAGTCGAAAATCTGGCACGGGTAGTCCACGTGGTGGATGTATTTCCAGTTTCGGTACCGGATCATGAAAGCGCCCGTAATGGAACCGATAGCGTGATATTCGGAAAAAGCGACTCGATCGGGATCTGCCCCGTTGGCCAATTCGAGCAAGTTCGTTCCAGGCAGCTCGGACTTCTCCTCCTCGGTCAGCGGCTCGCCATTGAATTCCAAAAACGTGGGCGCTAGGTCTACCAGTGTTGATGGAGTGGATACGCTCTTACCTACAGGAATTTCTGGACCCACCATAACCAAGGGAACCCCCGCTGATTCTTCGTAAAGCGTAGACTTCCCCCAAAAACCGTTATCCCCAAGATTGTCCCCGTGGTCGCTGGTATAAATGATCCGCGTTGCATCCGCTAATCCCGAATCCTCGAGTGCCTCTCGCACCTGCCCGATCAGGCTATCCACAAAGCTCACTAGCCCATAATAGCTGACAATGGCGATTCGCGTTGAGCGTTCGTCGAAATACTCATCGAAATTCTGATACTCATGCAGCCTCCTCATGGCTGGGTTTCGATACCCACCATCATCGCCAAAACGTTTGGGAAGCGACACTTCGTCGGGATCGTACATTTTGTAGAATTCTTCCGGGGCAATGAGTGGAAAGTGGGGGCAAACGAAGGAAACGAAGAGCGTCCAAGGCTTGACGGAAGTATCAGCAGCCTTCTTTCGGATCCACTCGCAGGCCGCATTCGCGATGCTGCGATCGTATCTTTGGTAATCAGTCTCGCCGGCCCCGATGTTCTCTGACATCAAATGGAGCCTATCTCGGGGCGGACGTAGATTCCTTAAGCAGCTCCGAAGATCCCCCAGTCCATCAACCACGTGTAATGGCAGGATTTCTTCTGTGAAGCCGTTATCGTCTTTAGAGGACCTATAATGTAGTTTTCCTATCGATACGTCTTCATGGCCTGCACACTTCAAACGATGCCCCCAACCATTGATTTGACCGTGATAAGAATTCCCATTGCACCAATTTCTTGTTTGATACACGTACCTACCTGTTTGCAGAGCTGCCCGAGCTGGAATACAGATCGGGGAATTCGTATAGGCACTGTAAAAGAGCGTACCCTCCGAAGCTAACTTATCGATGCTAGGAGTCTTGACCAGAGTGTGACCATAGCAACCACTGGCATCCCGTCGATGCTCGTCGGAAATGAGAAAAAGCGTATTTAGAGCCTTCAAATTGAGCTAAGAAATAACCATTACAACCCTTAATACTATCGATAAACTGATTTTCCCACAATTTGCGATTACAGATAATTGTAAAGTAAAGACGATGAGTTGCACCATCTTCAATCTAAAAAGTGAAATAAACGATTTACATAATCCCCAGGGAATGGTGATTAACGAAAATTTTGTATTTCAGTTATTTGGTGAGTAACGTACGACTTCAGCAGGAGGTGTATTAATAATCTAAAGCCTACAATTTTGTGTACTTTTTACTAAGTTTTACGACTAACTCGTTTGATATTTTTCTTTTATATTATTTATGTATATTCTATTATTATTTAGCTATTTACTTTTATAGCCATAACAAATACCAACAATAATAAAAGCGGCCCTACTACGCCAACGATCGTTCTAACTATCTCGTTTCGTCGATACGACAAAACCAATCCAGGTAAAAGTGGGTTAGTAGTTGCGTCGAAATTTTTATCCTTTTCATTCATTAACTAGCACTTTATTTTAACAAAATCCTTAGTCAAAATCAGCAAATATTTTATCAGTTTTAGCAGACGACATAGTCTTAATTGATAGAAGCTGAACATTTCGCGCTCCGGCAACGTAGATTGTGTTTGAACCGTCGATATCTAACGAGAACAGGGAAAGTGCGGCAGCTAAGTCGAGGCGCAATGTCTGCGAGGAACCTTTAACAATCAGAATCTCATCAATACATTCAATTCTTTCCGCTTGAATTTTCTCCCTATGTATAACTCCATCCGTTTCTAAAGTTGCAAAAAACGCAATTGATCGCTCACGGAGAAATTCAAAGAATTTTGTTATTCGCGAAGGATGACTATAAATTTTCTTGGCCGATTTTAGAATGAATGGATAATGTTCTCTATAACTTCTGATGTGGCCCACTCCTTCTCCCTTTGTAGAATGTACTATAATTTTACCCCATTCTATAGCTTTCACTGTAGGAGGACAACAAATCTGTAGTACCTCAAAATTGTACTTATTTCGAACTTCAATTCGGCCTGGGGATCCACAGCAACCACAACGAGAGACGTGAGCATACATACGATGATTACTTTTCCCATCCAACTGGATACTTTCTTCGCAATCTGTAATTAGATTCGTATTTTTGATACTTCGTAATTCTACGTGACGCCTTTTGGCTATTAAGGTAGTGTACGCATGGCGAGTTTGTAAATAGTATTCAGGCAAAGAGGCTAATCGTCCAAACAGTTCGACAAAATCTGACTTCAAAGCGATTAAACCTTCATCGTTAGTCGCAATAATCAATCCGCTGCAATCACGACTAATGGGTTGTGTTTTGCGAAAATCTTCTCGCTTCATTCTGTTCATAACTAAATTGAGTTAAAGTTGCTTCCGCTATATATCTGAGTAGATACTCGTATTTCCGGGCAGAAGCAGGCAATCCGACTAGCTAGTCTCCATATCCCATCATTTAAAATAGCAATTTCCTTAGGAATTTTTAACGATATAGCCGATTCGTTCTCTCGACTTATCTGATGAGAGTCTATCAAGACTAGTGGAATATTGATACCAAGATCTATTGCACAGGTTTTAGCGATTTTTCCGAGGTCGACCAGTGCACGATCATCTGGAGCCAATATTTCGCATCGTATTGCCATAAAATGTTCAACCATCCCAATAGTCTACCGGATGAAATCGGTCTTATCCACTCCAAGAAGAAAAAATCATACTCCTAAAAGTATTTATTCTCTTTAGCCAATAAACACGACTTAGATTAGTACTGGTCAGAATTTCTTAAATCCTTTCGGTGTGATACACTTTAAATACGCAACTATTCACTTTATTTGCTGACTCTTTAGTTTCTCTTAAACGGTTAAATATTCATACTAATAAAAAAACGGGCTATGCCTTAGCATAGCCCGCTCGACCTATCTTAGAAAAAATGAACCTTATCGTTTAAAAACTAAATAATCAGAAACGACCAGACAGCCTTAGAGTCGCGTGAACAGGGGCACCGACCGTTACCTGACCGCTTCCGTAAGAGTGAGGGAAATACAGCTCGTCTGTAGCGTTTTCCACATTCAACTGGAGACGCAGATTCTCATTGACCGTGTAATAAGCTGAAACATCCAAACGATTGTAAGATGGTAGCTTTGTACTGCCTTTACCCATAGTATCGCCCTTACTAATATAACCTAGTCCCAAGCTGAATTGATCACTGACCTCGAATAGGTTCCAAAGAGAGTAACTGTTTTCCGCAACTTCTGCTGGAACGGTTCCATTTACTATGTTAGCTCCTGCTGAGATAAACCAGCTTTCAGTAAGATTACCAGTTGCTGTAAACTCAAAACCCTTTGTAGATGCTTCGGTTACTGCGTAATCTCCATCAGCAACTGATCCCGTCGGCTTAACCGCGGTAGACTCGTATAATGCAGCAGTCAGACTAAGTCCATTGTCAAGTTCATACTTTACCCCAAATTCCTTGTTCTCATACACGTCTGGATCAGTCTTCTGCTTTTTGCTGCCTTTCAAATCAGCATACTGCCCACCGCTTTTCGGAATGAAAGACTCACTGTAACTAGCGTACACTGACAAGTCTTCTTGAGGTTTAAATACGAGACCGAAACGAGGCGAAAATTCCTCATCAACCTTTGATGCACTACCTCCCGAATTACCATAAACATCTACAACCGAAAGATCAAAATCATCAAACCTTCCACCCAAAACCATGCTGAACTGACTAGATAAATTGATTTCGTCGCTAAAGTAAATTGACCTCACACTGAGATCAGCTTCCGTTTCGTCGTATTTCTCTGTCGTGAAGTTAAAATTTGGTATAACCAACTGATCAGCAATTGGAACAGTGATTTTTTCACCCTTGGAATTATTATCCAGGTTATCCGTATCCATATAAAAACGATCATTGTCGTTGCCTGTATCTATCTCCTCAAATCCCACTATAAACCTGTGACCGATTCCACCTATCTCTTTCTCACCGATTAGGTCCAAGGAGAGAATCGTGCTACTTCTCTCGGTCGTATCACGATAACCAGCTAATGTTACGGTGTTAGCAGTGGAATCATAGCCACTGGCATATAGATTTTGGTACAGTTTCGAAAAATCGTTATCCGTGAATCCAAAGCGGAGTTTAGTTGCGTCATCAAGCTGTTGATCGACAGTCAAACTAAGAATATTCGCATCCAGAGCTGAATAATTTTCATCTTTATCCCCAAAAGTTACACCCGCTAGCGCTTTTACGGGCACTCCGGAAGCGGATGGTATGCCTCGATCAATGAAACGTTTATGGTCTAGGTGCTCGTATGAGATGTTTACGTGTGTGGTTTCACTCAAATCAAAATTGAACGTTGGGTTTATGCCCTTGTTGTCCCCGAAGTAGAAATCACGATGGTTTTCAAGGTCTTCGATATAGGCATTCATTCGAAAAGCTCCATTTGAACCAAGCGATAGGTTAGTATCCAGCCCTGCATAGGTTTCGCCTAAATCATCCAGCGAAAGGGAGCAATTAGTAAATTCCTCACCTACGATAGCTTTCTTTGTAACTCTGTTTATAAGACCTCCTGTTCCACCGCGACCAAATAAAAGAGCGTTAGCACCTTTAAGGACTTCGACCTGTTCAATGTTATACAATGGCCTGAAGTATTGCACGTCGTCTCGAACGCCATCCACGAAAAAATCAGCTGTTGATTTTACGCCTCTGAACAGAATGTCATCTCGGTGACCTTCACCCTGTCCCGCATCAATGCCCGGAGTGTAATCAGCGATGTCAGCCATCCCTGTCATATCCTGAAGTGCCATATAATCAGCCGTCAATATGACTAAGCTTTGTGGAACCTCGTTAATTGGAGTCGGAGACTTAAGTGCATTTACCTGATTCGACTGCAGGTACTCACCGACAACAACCAAGTCGTCTAGCTTTATAACATCGTCTTGTTGCCCATGCAAATTCGAAAAAACTGCCAGGAAAAACGCAGTTGTAGCTATAGATCTTAATCTTTTACTATTCATCTTGATATTGGTTTGAGTAATTTTGAAAAAATCCTGCTTCCAGAGTGAACTTTTTCTAAGGCAACACTATACCCGTTTGTAACCTTTCATTCTACTCCGATCGGGACAAAAACTGCTCCACGCTGGAGCATATACGCTTCAATTCAGATCCTTCTGCGACAATTCCGAATCCTAACTACAAACAAAATACCTTTCACTGGAAATCACGATCTGATGTAAATTTAATCCTCATTTTAGTTGCTCACCCACGAGTCATTTTTTAGTTTTGCAAAGAATCGAACTTTTATTGGCTATGTGACCAAACTTACTGCAAATAGGTCTAAGGAACCTTATTATTTTCGCAGCATTTGATAGAAATCGCGTATTTTCGATCGCCTAATAACGCACAAGCTTTTTGCTATTAGGATTATCGAGCCGAATCTGCTAAAAAAGCCTTAGGATTTAATCCGAAACATCCCCGAAAAGCCCTGGCAAAATGGCTGGGGTTGGCATAACCGACTGCATTCGCAACCTCTAGAACCGTATACCTGCGACTAAGCAACAACTGACGAGCCCGATCCATGCGGCACTGTCTTAGGTAACCGAAAACAGTTATACCAAACCGTTCTCGGAAACCGCGTTTTAACTTGAATTCGTTCAAGGCAAACTTCCGACTTAAGCCGGCAAGCGAATGATCCTCATCGAGATTCCGTTCCAAGTAGCTAGCGGCTGCTGCAAGGGCCTCTTCATCCCTGCTTCTGTAGCATGGTTCTGACTTTGAAGATCCGGAAATGAATTTTGAGTCACAAATCCGTGCCAAAAATTCTAGGGTCATAGATTCAACTAGGAGTCGATCGCTGGGTAAACCACCTGTATTGCTGACCAAACCTTCTGACAGCTTTCGCATACGGGCATCTTGAATTCCTTTTGTCAGAATCGCTTCTTCGCGCTGTGTACAACTGTAACAAGCTTTTCTTGCGTGGAGGAGAGTATCTTCCTCTCTAACCAAACCTTGCCAGACCTCTTTCGAACATTCAATAACGCCGATCTGAGATTCGCACTCAAACAATGTTGTTCCAGCCCATGCTCCAAGGGAAATAACAAACCACTCCCCTGAGCTAACAGAGGTTGCTCCCTCATCAGGCAGGCCTACCAATACGCGGCCCTTAGCCACAAATACGATTTGCAAAAAAGATTGGAATGGCCACGAGAAGCGATTCGACGCTTCCGAGATCCGGTAGACGCCAAATGACAAACCCTGACGCTGTGTGAACTGACGACGCCAAGCATTGATACCACCGAATCGAGCAACCGATTCAACAGGTTGTTGGAAGGGACATGGAACCATTTCTTAAAGATAATGAATCTCAATAACGTCATAATTGAGACTCGTTTGCAAAAGCAGGTCAAACCTTTTTGAGGCCTGTAACGTATTTTAAAAAACGCGGCTACCTGCTTCGCAATGATTCGACAACACGTGAGATCTTCCCGTCCGCCGGCGAGGATACCGTCTGTTTCTCGCCTCGATAACTGATATAGGCAGCGCCACCCTCTCCCCTGAGGGAGAGCGTATTGCCCCGGATTCGCAGCATACCTGGATTGGTGACGCCTATGACCACTTCGTCTTGGTTGTAGGCCACGTACTCTCCTATTTTGTATTGGCGGGAACCAAATTCGGTCTCCTCCAATACTTGGTCAGGATGATGCGGATTGAAATTGGCCGCCATCAATCCCAGAGCTCGACGGGTTGGGATGTCAGTTATAGGAAAGTCGTTAGTAGTGCCGATGAACTGGCCAGCAATGTTCGAACCCGCGCTGGAACCGACATAGGGAGCGCCTTGTAAAACCCGTTCCCGGATTGCCCCAAGCAGATCGTCATCGTAGAGCCCCCTTAGAAGCAGGAAGGTATTCCCTCCGCTAACGTAAAACCCTTCCGTATCTCGTACCGCCGCCAAACGTTGATCAGCAGGGATGGCATGAAGGGACGTCACCGTGTAGCCCGGCCCGATCTGAGCGAATTCTCGTTTCATCCGTTCCGCGTAGGCATCGCGCTTGTCCGGGAGGCTGGCATAATTGATCAGCAATATGCGATTCACCGATCCAAAAGTTTTCGCGATGTCAGCTTTCGCGTGTTCGAGGGACTTTTGCCCAGGATTCGTGGTCGCGCTGAGCAAAAGAGCATTTACATCCTCGCGCTCGCCCTCGCTAGGCAACTTATCTGTAACGCTATTTTCCATACATCCTAAAAGCCCTAGACACAATATGGAGATCAGGAGAACCTGAATTTTCCGCAAACACTTAGATTTGCTCTTTCTGTATCCAGATATTGGCAGATCTTGGCTCAACATCGTCTTGCAATCTCCTGAAATTGGTAGGTCCTCCCTGCCCTCATGAATGCCATGAAGTTTACTAGGAGAGAATTTACGGCTTCGCGGTGGTAACAAAGTCCAAATCGAAAACATAGGCCCCATACAAATCGCCATCTATCCAGGTCTTGCCATCGTCATCCGTATAATAGGTCCCTTCTTCAAAGGTCGAAACCCATAGCCTATCGGCATGATTCTCATCAAAAGCTACGGCTGTAACGTTCTGGGAAGGCAGCCCAGAACCACGATCCTCCCAAGAGACTCCACCATCGTTGGATACCCAAACCCCTTGGCTCCATCCTCCCGCGGCCATGCGAGATTCCCGTTTCGGATGGAGTGAGACACCGTAGACATTGGTCTCGCTCAAAGTTTCGGCTACGGAGCGCCAGGTTTTTCCGTCGTTGGTTGACAAATACACACCCTCGCCTTCAGAGCCGGCAATCCACAAATCAGGATTTTTCAAGCTTCGGTCCATTCGCAGAATCGCCGATCTAGGCGAACTGCGGACTTGGGCCCAAGAGTCGCCGCCGTTTCGACTCTCATAGATGCCGTCTCCCGTCCCCAACACGAGGCGTCTCGTGTTGCGCTGATCGACAATGATTGTCCGGCAATATTTTTCCTTCAGTCCCTTGTTGGCCGCGGTCCAGGTTTCACCACCATCACGGCTCAAATGGAAGCCCCAGACGGAGGTACCATATATACTGTCCCCATTTTCTGGATCGATGGCGATCTTGAGAAAATCGCTCTCCCTCCAGCCGGTAACCAATCTCCAATTCTTTCCCCCATCTCTAGATCTAACGATCCCATTACCGCAGGCCATGAACATCGTTGCAGGAGCAGAGGGATCCACTGCCAGACTGTTCATCGACTGAATAACTGGGCCAATGCGGCTCCAGGAACTCTCCTCTTCATTTCGGAGATAGATGCCAGAGTCGGTGGGAATCGAGCTCGCTTCCTGAGCTTTGGTCATGGCGAAGGCGATAAATAGGGTTCGCTCCTCCTCGGCAGCTCCGAGCGAAGAGAAGCCGATCGCTAAACTCAGGGTTAAATATCCTAGCTTCGTCCGCTTCACTTCTCCTCAACCAATGTGGTCTCCGCGCTTCGGTTTACAAAATCCAGAATGTATCGCTCTGAACCGTAGATCATTTCCAAAGATTGACTCTCCCGTTCCGCTTGAGCGAAGGGCCCGTCAAAGAGCTTCCAGCTAGAATAGTCCACTTTCTCGCCGTCGACCGATGGCGTACCCCCGTATTCAGCCTCCAACTTCACGCCAGCCAGATTGGTATAGCTAACCTTTGGAGTAGGTTCAAGCTGCACTTCGACCGGAAGCGCCTTTATGGTCTCCTGGAAATCCCGATAGGTTTCGAAGGCGCTCACTGGAGCGATTTCTACAATGTAGCCGTTTTTCAAGGACCTGCTAACCAAGCACTCGCTTCCTTCGGACAGTTCCTTGAAGCCCGTACTGAACCAGGCTCCCGCGCCCCCCTTGAGCAACCCCGTCCAATCGACCGGCTTCCATTCGCCCGGAGCAAACGGCCGGTAAGCGATATAGACCGGGCCCCCTTGCCCGAAGATCCACCCGGAATCGTCTTCAATGCGTCGATTGATATCCCTACTGAACAACGTGCTAATAGAAGGAAAACGCGTTCCTTCAGGTATATCGTAAAGGGCGATCAAAGTCGACTCATGCTGGAATACCTGTTCGTAAGGCGAGCCCCCCTCCAGCTTGTCCTCCGAATCGTAATCGACTTTCGAGCGAGCGATCAAATCGGTAACGGTATCCCAGTCCGAAGCGAAGTACATCGTCCCTTCAATAGGCGACGAATACGGCTGCAAGCCGAACATCGTATTCGATTTTCCCTCCATGTTCTCTTCTCGCCAAACCAAGCTCCACGTCTGCTGCTGAATCGGCTGCAGCAGTCCGCCTTGGGACGACCCCAGAATATAATCCGGATGCACATAGCTGTATTTGTAAACGGGTATCGTTCGCTTGCCATCGACTTCGAAAGACTCGGGGCCCGCATGCCTGAATCGCCAACGCGTGCGCTTCAGCTCCTTGTGAATGTAAGCCTTGTCACGGTCCGTCGCGATTCTAAACAAGATCGGCGGCGGCGTGTATCCACTCAATGCGATCATCAGCGTCCCTCCATTCGACCGGTACTCGCCCTGTCCCCAAAGCAGCCAGGCATGGGCTGCGGAGTGCGCCATGCCAGGTTGCAGTAGATAACGCGGATACAAGCGACTATGCGCTCCTCCGTACAGTCCCTCCAGATTCTCTACGGCATAGTCGAGCAGAATGTAATCCATCATCATCTTGCCCATTTGCTGCAATTCGGGGTCTTGGGCCCATCCCACCAAAAGCGCCATGGGACGGGTGTACTCCTCAATGTAATTCGGAGAGTCGTATTCTCCCTGGCCATACGATGTCGTAATCCGCATCCAATCGAGGAGAAACTCCTTCGCATCCGCCATGATCTCCTTCGACGATTTCCCATTGTACCAGGCCTCAGGTCCCGCGTCCGGGAACATTTCCGCGGCCAAGTACAAGCTCACGTAATACATGACCCAGTGGTTTTCGGTATCGCCGCGATACGGGAAGTAGGTTCTCCAAAGTTCCTTGATAAACGCCCAATCCTCGTCGTTGAGAACGCCTCGTCCCTCTTCCATCAGTAGAACCATTGGGTGCATCCAAAACATGCTGCCCGATGGCGGATCGTTGGATAGGCGCAAACGCTCACGGGCCCACTCCAAATTGGTTTCTCGACGCAGATTCGCCGCGATCGTGAAGCTGCTGCCTCGACTTGAGTCATTCGGATCCGTCGCCGCAACCGTCTGATCGATGAGATACTCGCAGCGTTCGCGATAGAGTCGAACAAGCTCGGCATCGCTCAAAGGGGCCACCGGGGGTTGAGACGCTTGAATGAGCGGAGAAACGACAACGCCCAATGCGAGCGCCAGGAAACGAAGATTCGGGAGATACAATTGGGATAGCATTCCGCAATAAAGATGAACGGGGAAACTCTAGGCCAAACCGAGTAGTCGCCGAAAGCTTTTTCGGTGTAAGGTAAAACAGAGGATAGGCTTAGGCCACGCGAGCCTCTGGCGTAGCTACAATCGCTTCCCGTAGCCACGGTTCTTCCCATAGCCACGTCGCAGCGCGACGTGGAATCTCCACCCTACGGCTTGAAGCACACCTTGATCGCCTTCTGCTGACGCAGAAGCTCCACGCCTTCTGCATACCGGTCCAACGGCAGGCTTTTCGTTATCAAGGGAGCCAGCTTCAATTTACCATCGACGATTTGAGCCAAAGCCTTTTCAGCCGCCTGCATATTGTGATCCCCGTACCCAACCAGGTGCAATCCGCGACACCAATGCATAAATCCAAACGACACTTCTTCACGCAGAACGCCGAACAAGGCCACGACATCGCGCGTCCGATGCATCAGATACTCTACCGACACCGGCAACCCTGTGCAATCGATCGCCAGATCGATGGCGTCCGGACTGAAGCGATTGCCCGGAAAGGCATCTTCATCCGTGGGATCCAAAACGCGGTCCGCGCCGAACCCTTTCGCCAATTCCCTGCGCGATTCCACGGGATCGAATGCGATCACCTCAGACGCTCCGTAAGCCCTAGCCAATTGCGTCGCGACTAAGCCTGCCGGACCCAATCCCGCGACCGCGAATCGCGAACCTTCCAAGGACTTGATATTCGCGATTTGATCGAAGGAAACCTGCACGCACATAGCCAACTCCAAGGATGCAATCTCCTCTGGTCTCAGGGTATCCGGGACCGCCAGCAAATTGCCTACGTCCGCAACTACATACTCGGCATAGCACCCCTGTGGCGCCCCTGCTTGATCCTGCCACAAAGCCACCGACATTCCGACCGTAAAGCCGTCGACGCCTGGCCCCAAAGCAACGACCTTTCCCATCGCTTCATGTCCCGGCTGCCCTGCGGGGTAAGGATACTCTACCGTCCCTCCTGGAACCATGGATATGCCATCCATGATATGCAGGTCCCAATGCGGACAAGTCGCCACACCTTCGATACGGACCAATACTTGTCCTTCGCCAGGCTTCGGTTGCGGCAACTCGACTATTTCCGGGCGCCCTTTTTCCAAATACTGTACTGCCTTCATGATCGATTCCATTCCAAAATAACGCCCAAGACCGGCTCGCGTTTCGATTCGATAAGCTCCCAGGCTTCCGCTGCTTTTTCCACGGGAAAGCGGTGCGTAATCAAGGGCAGGGTCTCTAAGGTCCCGTTCGCAATGAGTTCCACAGTCTTCGCTAAACGCTCTGGCGTCGCCCCAGATACGAGATCGATCGAAAGCTCCTTATATCGAAGCGGCTGAATCGCCAAGCGGTCGTTCTCTCCATAGAATCCCGCAGATACCAAATGACCGAAACGCCGCATCGATCGATCGAGCCGCCCCATCACATCTAGCGATCCTACCGTATCCACTCCAACTTGGACGCCATCCGGGAAACGCTCTTGAACTGCCTCGACCCAATTTCCGCCATCTTCGAGCATCGTTTCGCCTTTCGAGAAATGACGCAGTCGGTCTTCGTGCCTACCAACAAGAATCACCTCAGCCCCGCGAGCCGCCAGCATCTGCCCCGCCCATTGCCCCACCAAGCCATCGCCGATCACAATCGCGGGATCTCCGGGTTCCAAATGCGGGCGGTCGCCGCAATTGAATCCGACCTGAGTCAAAACCAATCCAGAGTAAGCCACGGGATCCAAGCCTTCCGGTAATTTGATCGCTGCGCCTCTGCTGGAGACCGACGGCGAAATATGTCCGGCTCGCGGCTCAGCCATTCCCTCGATTTCGCTGACCGAAACGAATACGCGATCGCCAACCGCCAAGTCTTCTATATCAGCGCCCACCCAATCGACTACGCCCACCTTCTGGTAGCCCGAAATGATGGGAAACGGCTTCGGATCTCCCGGAAGTACCGGCGTATCGCCATCGATCCGTTCACCTCGCAAATAGGACCCTTCCGTGCCATTGCTGATCCACGAATCGGTCACATTGACGACGATCTGACTCGAAGTTGGATCCGGGCAATCGACCTCTCGAAATACGACTTCGTTTCTATCTTCAAATACTACTGCTTTCGATTTCATGGGAAATACTATCCTTCGCGCGGCTACGACCGTTTTCCAAGCCCGAACTACCTACGATGCAGGGCATCGTACTCTCCTTTCTTTCGCCTCGAGACAAACCGCAACTAGGGCCTATCACCGAATAACCTTCCGCAAACTCCAGAGCCTGCTGTATCGTAAAGCGACCAGGATCGACATTTCCCCGACAACCAACCCCGTAGTCACGTCGCAGGGCGACCTGGACTCCTATCCGCGCGATCCGATAGAGCGGCTACATACAACGGCCCCTTTTCGCTTTACCGTATTTCCATTTTCGCCAGCAAACGCTTTACCCCACGCAATCTCATTCGCAGACTATCGCTTCATGCCCTCGTTTTTCGTCGCCACCCTCTCATTAGCCGCTGCTCTCGTCCTCGCGAACACCGCAATCGCTCAATCCAAACCCAATGACCTCTTTGTCTGCGCAGCGGTAAACAAGAATTACGTCATTGGCTCGAAGATCGTTACGACGAGCGGATTGCACCGGCTCGACGATTCGGGAGAGTGGCAGCACGTCGGCATCAACGATCCGACCGTCTTTGCCGTATCCTTCGACCCGAGAGATCGCAATGTCTTTTACACCGCCGCCCTCAACGGAGCCTTAAGAACGCTAGATGGCGGTCGGAATTGGCGCATCGTAACCGGTTGGGATATCACGGAACCTAAAGACGTTTGCGTCGATCCCCACGATCCGGATACCGTCTACCTCGCCCACCCTGGAGGAATCGCCGTTTCTCCAGATCGAGGAGACACTTGGTTGCGGCTAGAGAAAGGCCTTCCTGATCGCGGCAAGTACACGCAGACGATCGAAGTAGACCGAGCGAACCCAGGCCACGTCCTGGCAGGATGCGAAACCGGCATCTACATGACGCGTAACAATGCTCGCTCTTGGCGCCAGGTTCTCGCCACTCAGGAAACCGTTAACGACCTTCAGCAGTCTCCACACGACCCAAACACTTGGGCAGCGGTCACCCAAAGCGAAGGCGCTTGGATTTCCACCAATGGAGGCCGCAAATGGATAGCTCTTACCGAAACTCCCAGAGGAGCGGCGCTCTACAATATCGCCTTCGACCCGACCAATCCAAAGCGGCTCGCGATTGGCAGCTACACCTACGGCGTACTGACCAGCGAAGACGGAGGACATACTTGGACATCGCGAAACGAAGGGCTCCCCGAACCGAGCCAAGTCTGGCAGGTCGGCATTCACCCCGACAGTGGACATCTCCTGGCCAGCGTCTACCAGCAGGCGCTGCACGTATCCGACGATTTCGGACGAACCTGGAAAGTCCAGGGCCTCGAAGGCTCGAAAATCAACAGTTTCGTTTTCCTTCCTCGAAAGTAAGGCCGCCCCAATGACAGCGATAATCCTATCACATTCGATGCAAGACGCTCGAACCTCAGCAATGAAAGCAATTTCTATTGTTTGGCTCTGCTCCCTAGCCGCCCCTCTCTTCGCTCAACCTTCCTACGAGGGCCCTCATCCCAGTTTAGATGTCGTGGAGGACCCCGCCCTGCGACGGGCTGCCTACTTGGAACGAGTCAACGAAGTCATCGAATGGCGAGCCGGTATCGTAGAGCGAGGCGATGCCGAAAAGATGGACCTCGCTTCCGTATCCGCCAATCTGTTACTGGGAAGAAACATCGAGGCCTGCAATGAGCGAGTTATCGAAATGATGCAAACGCCAGGATCGGGCCCATTTTGGATGTTGCCCACGACTTGCGTCGCCTTCGCAGGACGCGACCGTCTCTCCGTAGAAGCCCAAGCCGCCATCCGCAAGGCTTGGAAAACGACCTACCAGCTGCGTGGCGATACCGAGAACCATTTCGCTATGTACTACACCATGCTCTACCTAATGTCGGAGCGCTATCCCGACGAGCCTGGGTCAGAGTGGTATAACGGTCGAAGCTCGGAAGAGAATTTGGCGGAGTCCCGCGACTACTTGATCGATTGGATGAATCTGACCACGACCATTGGCCAAGGCGAATTCAACCCGACCCACTACATTGGCGAATACGCCATCCCAATGCTCTATCTCATGTCTTGGGCAGAGGATCCGGAAATGCGTCTTCGAGGACAAATGACCTTGGACTGGCTCTTCGCAGGACTGGCCGCCAACACGCTCAATGGCGTCCTCCGGGGGCCGAATTCGCGAACCGACGACAGCTCGGTCGTCGAACGCTGGAATAGTTTAAGCTCGTTTTTCTCCTGGATAAACTTCGGCAACTGTCCCCCTCAACGCGGATTCAGCTGGGGCAACTACTACGCCATTGTGGCTGCCAATTATCACGTCCCGGAAGTCATCTACCGAATCGCGGTGGATCGCGACGGCAGCTTTACGCAAAAAGACCTCAAGCGCTCTCGTCATCGCTGGCGCTACAGCGACGTCGGCAAAGCGCCTATCTATAAGACAACGTATATGGCCGAAAATTACGCGGTCGGTTCTTATCAAGGCGGTATGGCTGATCCGATTCAGTCGCATGTATGGGATGTCACTTGGGCTACGGACGATCCACGCGGCGAGCATCCAACAATGTTCTCCATCCACCCCTACTCGGCATCGAAAGGCATGCAGACTTATTTCAACGTGAGGCCCGACACGATGGTCAAGGCGGTGGCCGCCGAGGGGAAACCGTCCTATGACGTGGCCGACAAGCTGCTAGGCTGTTCTCCTTACGAACAGGTCTTCCAGAATTTGGATACGATAATCGCCCTCTACGACATTCCCTCGGGAACGCGCTTCGAGCAGGTCAATGGCTTCTTTTCCAAAGACCTAGCCGACTTAGACGAAGACGAGTCCGGATGGATTTTCGCCCGGGGCGGGAACACCTATCTGGCCTACTACCCGTTGGCCGACTACCGTTGGGAAGCGCACATGTCCTACAAACGGCTTCCATCCACTGGCAATGGCTATCGCTATGAACGCGTTCCCTCCGGGAGCCAGGTCTTGATCAGTCCTCATCGACGCAATGGGACGATTTTGCAAGCAGCAGACGTCTCCGAATTCTCCAACTTCGACGCGTTCAAGGACGCCATTCGATCCCTCAATCTCAACGTCGAACGCTTACCGCGCCCACGCGTCGAGATGACCAGCCTCCGCGGGAACGAACTGGCATTCGAATACGGAACCGCTCCCAAGGTCAACGGAAGAGCCATCGACTATACCCAATGGAAGCTCTTCGAAGGCCCCTATCTAAATGCGGAGAAAGACTCTCGAAAACTCGAAATCACCCACGGTCGTCTCAAGCGGACTCTGGATTTCAATACGCTATCGATCGCTGACAGCGTGATGCCACGATAGCGCGCGCAAAAACCACGCGAGTCCCTCGCGTGGCTACAGGCTTTATCTTACCACCCGTAGCCACGTCGCAGCGCGGCGTGGGGACTCCGCCCCCATTACCATAAACCAAAGAAGGCGTTGCGTCGCATTCCTTTTCCCTACGATGAGAAGCATGTCTATCCATTTCTTCTTAAAGCCCTCAATTCACCTCTTGATCGCCAGCTCCCTGGCGATAGTCACCCTCATGAACGCTTCAGGCTCCAACACGGCCAAGATCCAAGATCATTTCAGTATTTACGAAAAGCGAGACGCTTACTGCGCATGGCCCGCCATAGCGCGAGCGGACAACGGGGACATCGTGGTAATGTTCACCCGTACCGAAGAGCACATGTCGCCCAATGGAGAGATTTTGCTTTCGCGCTCGACTGACAACGGCGAAACCTGGAGACCGCCTTCCATCGTCTACGATACCATTCTCGACGATCGCGAAAGCGGCATCACCACTCTCAACAACGGTCATCTTCTCGCTCATTTCCGCTCCGTTCGCTTCACTCGTAACACATACGAATCTATGTCCGATACCGCCTACCCGAAAACGCTCATCGATCGTTGGATCGGCTACGTTGAAAAGCCAGAATACGCCAGGGCAACGGAATTGAACCGGGCGTGGCACGCGGTTTCCTCCGATAATGGATACACCTGGTCCGAGGTCACTCCAGGACGCGACAGCATACACGGCGGGGCCCACTTGCAAAACGGAACGGTACTCGTGGCCTCCTATCGAGACAACAGTGGAAATATAGGCGTCTATTCCAGTTCGACCGCGCTTGGAGACTTCGCAATGATCTCCAAAGTCGAGTGTCCCGATCCCGAGAATATTCGTTTCGGAGAGCCGCATATCATACAGCTTCAGTCGGGACGTGTCGTCATGATGATCCGAGCGACCGCCAAGCCCTACGACGACCAAAGCCCGAATTGCCATGCTTGGGGAACCTTTTCCGACGACAACGGCCTCACCTGGTCAGACCCCTATCGCACGCCTCTCTGGGGATTCCCGCCTCACTTGCTCGAACTTTCCGATGGGCGGGTTCTCGCCACCTACGGCCATCGTCGAGCTCCATTTGGACAGCGAGCCTGCGTGAGCGAAGACGGCGTTCATTGGGACAAAGCCGATGAAATCGTTTTAAGAGACGACGCGGTAAACGGGGATCTCGGTTATCCTGTATCCATCGAGCTCGAACCCGGCAAAATTCTTAGTGTCTACTACCAGCCGAATATCGAGCCTGGCATTAACCCATCGACCCACCCACCTCTGCCCAATCGCAAGAAGCCTGGAATCATGGGTACAATTTGGACCTTGCCTGAAAAATGATCCACGCGAGTCCCTCGCGTGGCTACGAGTCAACCCTCACCACCCGTAGCCACGTCGCAGCGCGGCGTGGGCTCACCGCCTCCCTTCTTCTCTAAGCGACTTCCACCCCATTCAGAAGCTCTTCCAGAAGTTATCTTTTCTAGGATCCATATTCGGTCGCCCAGGAAACACAGCTCCCCAATAAGGATAGACATCTGTCGCTGTAACCAAACCCGCCCTTACAGGGTTTAGAGAAATATAATGAGCTATCGCCTGGAACGCATCACGCCCCCGATCGCGCTCACGCAACACATGATCGTAACACTGATGCTGCAGTTCGAATTCTGGCCTTAGCGCTGCGTTCCATTGTCTTCTAAAGTGAGCCACTGCTCGTAGTTGATCGCTGGATTCCGAATGTCCCATCAACAGGAAATGTCCATGATCCGGCATAAGCGAATACACAGGACAGAGCATTTCGTATCTGCACAAGCTATGTAATAACGCTTCGCGAAGGCGTGCATGAGAAAGGGGATCCAGCCAACCGGTTCGTCGCTTATCGATTGTCATAGTCCAATGGACGTAGCTCGACTCGCCCCGATAATAGGCAGGCGGCAGCCGCTTCAAATACGAGCAGGAGTTGGATTCCGGCATACGTTCTAGTTTTACCTTAGTTTTCAACAGCGCGAGAAAAATCCATCCACGCGAGTCCCTCGCGTGGCTACGAGTCAACCCTCACCACCCGTAGCCACGTCGCAGCGCGGCGTGGGCTCGCCTATCTACGAAACCGAAACGAATACCAATTCGCATCGCGCAATGACGCGCGAATACGGATCGTTTCGCCCGCGAGCTCGGAAACACTCGGCTCTCCGCGCCAACGAACCAATCGCTCGATTTCGTTGCCGAAAATCGGATCGCACGACTCTAGCTCGAATCCTGGGATCGGCGTTCCATCCTCTCGCTGCAGCTCGAAACGCAACTCGCCTGCGGCTGAGCTTTCGTAGTTGATTTCCAATACGCGGCCATCGAATAAGAATGGCTTTGTGAGCAATTCGCCTCCTTCATAAGGAGCTCGCACTGAAACGAAGCCATCCACACGAATCGAGTAGCGACTCAAATGAGCCGAATCCTGAGCGTAGTGCGACATGCGATACAGGTACATGCGACGCCCATCGCCCTCTGCGATGCCCAAAGCCGGCGTATTGTCGCGAGCCACCCAATCCTCAAGACTGTCGCCCGGACGAATAAAAGCCTCCTTGAATGAGCGATCGTAGCGGTTGCCGCCCCGGGAGGACATGAAGATGGCGTCGCTCGACGCTATAGCATACCTTGGATTTTCAACGAGCGTCTCCGACACCCCACCTGACAAAGCGGCCTTCTTTGGAAAAAAGCGTTTCGCCAAGGCAACGTAAATATGCGGCGCTCGAAAGTAAGACTGAGTCCCATTGGTGTAGAGATGCTCCATTGGCGTATTCCCAAAGTCCATGGCCACTCCATCGGTCCAATTGACGAAGTCCTTGGACGTCGTTCGGCTAATCGTCCTAAAGCCACTAAAGCCCTCCCCAGTCCAAGTTCGAAAATAGCATACGTATTGCCCTTCGCTCTCCGACCAAAAGGCAACGTTATGCGAATCGAACAAGCCCTGGGTGAAGATAAATTCTTCCTGCATCAGCTTCCAGTGTATCCAATCGGAAGATACAAACGCAGCCAGTCCCTTGCCTTCGACACCGGCAATCGCCTTGAAACGTTCGGACGCAGGAACGCCAGGACGCGTGTCCAAGAACGGACTGAAACTGCGCGAATACTTATCGTGAATCGCAAGCGTCACATTATTGTCCTTGGAACCATTTACTTCGTAGATACCCAAATCGGGCTTCGTCCAATGGACGCCGTCCCGGGATTCCGCATAACAGGTTACCGCAATCGCTTCCTCGCCTGTTTTGGGTAGCCCGCGATAATACATGCGATAGAGATCGCCATCTTTGATCAGCGTCGGATAGGCGGAAAAACGTCCCTCCCATGGCTTGTCGAACGCGATTGCTACGCCTTCCCGCCTCGGCTCATGCAGACGCAATTCCACTCCCTCGAGCGAGTCGATTATATAGCGGTCGACAAATAGTTCACGACGGTCTCCGATGTCCAGAGTCTGGGCCCAACTGGTCGCGAACGATGCAAACGTCAGCCCGCAAAGAAGCAGCGAGCGGCCACCTAGACTGCCTTTCCATCTCCAAACGCTCATCGTGATCAATACCCCTTGAAGTGAACCGGATCGTCTGCCTGACGGTAGCGCGTCTTATAGGTCTTCGCGCTGGCAGCCAGCTTGAGAAACTTGTCCAGTGGCACCACTTCGACCGGTCCTTCCAGGTTCTCAACCACCGTCACCAAGCTATTAACGTCGTTCGACTCGCGAACATGGACAGCCAGGAAGTAAGGCAGGTTGCGATTGAGAGCAATCAGCTCGTTCAAGTCAGCAGTGACTTCTTCCCGCGGGCGTTTGGGATCGATATAGTAGTCGTAGGAAATCATTGGGCGGGTATCCCTCAGATCGCGCGTGCGAGCGGGACCGTACCCATTGATAAAGCCCAAGACATCAGGGAACGCTTCGTAATAGCGGTCGACCGTTTCCTCGAAGAGCTCCGCATTGCCCACATTTCCATCCGCTGCTGAGTTGTCCATGATCTCCATGACTCGTTCATCCAAGACCGCCATTAACTCCTTCGCCTCATCCATAAGAATCGGAAACCGGTCCTCGGGAATGTTATTGGGATACATGTAGCCGGGCCCGGAAAGTCCTCCAATAAAATAGTCATTTGGCGTAGCGGATTCGTGAAAGTACTCCAAGGCGGCGGGCGAAAATTTAGTCCAGTTCATCGTTACCTGCCAAGCGAAGGGCAGTTTTCCGCGTCCTGGCTTTGTCCATACGCCAATCCCGATGCTGTCGGATTGCACGAAGGTCATGTAAATCTTGTCTTCCGCCTCCAGAACCGCGTCTTTGGCGACGCTATGATTGTTTGTGAATCGAAACCCAGGAGTGAACTCGAACTGGCAGTTGTAGCTCAAATTGGGCAAGTTGTGCAGACCCTCCATTTTGTGGCCATACATCGACAAGAGCATCGTCGACTGCTCTTCCGTATCCTTGCCATAAGGATGCCATCCGAATACCGTCGCCCCTACATCGAGGTCTTCCAATAGCTGCCGATTGAGCTCAAGTTCGTCCGCTTCCTCTGGATCGGCCGACAGCTCGTGGAAGAACATGCGCTCGCGAATCCCCCAATCCGCCATTGCCGGCATCATAACGCGACCGCGATGTCCACCCATAAGCATGACCTTGTCGCGACTGCATCGATGCCAGTAACGCTCGATCGCATCCTCGTAAATCTCAGCGTGACTCATTCCATTGTAACGGCCACGCAAATCATCGATCGGCTTCAGTCCATGAGCCTCAACAAGTGGTATCAGGGCCTCCGTAACGACGATCCCATCTTCGAGGCCGGCTATCGTGAATGCGACATTCAAAGACGCTCCTTCCGATGCATCCCAAACAACGTACCCTTTGGCAGACGACTTGAAGAGCGACAGCGCTTCGTTCGCGGTTTCGATCTCCGTAAATGCGATTCCATGCTTGCGTTTGTAGAAGTCGTAGAGCGGTTCGGTGATTTCCCACTGGAAATCCTCCGGGTGGATAATATAGAGGCGAGCGGCATCTCGATTGGTCAACCCTTGCAGGCTCACGAGCATGGCTTTTTCCGGCAACCCCCCGGCCACTGTCCAGTCCCCATCGAAACGCATGGTCCACGCGTTCTTGGCTGGCGGCGGTTTCGCGGCGTCCAGAATCGGGAAGACTGCGACGATAATAATGAATGAAAATCCGAATAGGCGTTTCATAGCGATCAAGGACGGGATGTGTCGTCGTCCGCCAGCTTGCGGAAACGATAGACGAGTGGGTTGTTGCGAGTGGAATGCAGTTCAATCACAGTGAGCGTATCGCCGCCCACTCCCAATCGATATTCAAAATAAAGCCGTATCTTCGCATCGCCCTGCGAAACCTCTACAGGCACCGTCGTTTCAACGCGTAGCGTCTGCTTCCCATCCAACCAACGAGCCTCGACTGAGCTCGAGCTCTTCTTCGGAGGATACACCGCCATATGACGCTGCTCAATGCGGAAAAAGTCCGCTACCTGAACACGCTTTTTCGTATCGACGAGATTCGTTTCCAGCACTCGGGTCGAACGCCAACGCATGTCGTGTTCAATCGCCACCTTCGAACCATCGACCTTGAGAATCAAGTCCATTGCGGTCCAGCCGTCGAGAGCCGAACTGCGGGCCGTATCAAGCCGCCATCGCCCATTGAAATCGGGATTCGCCAAGGCCAATCCTAAGGGGAATGCAATGCTCAGCGCTAAAAACTTTAAGAGGGAACGCTTCATATAAAACGGAGCCCAACATACTGTTTCCATCGCCTCTCGAGGGCTATTCAAAAGGCGCTTTACTATAAGAATTCGATGAATCGCTTGTATCGCTAAGACTCCATCTCGCAATCGCCACCATCGCCACACCAGAGAATCGCGCGGCCATGACCAAATACAGCCTCGCATTCCCTATTATCGTTCAACGAGCCAAGTAGCCGCCATCGACAATCAGATCGCTACCCGTCATGAAGGACGACTCCTCGCTGGCCAGGAAAGCCACCGCAGAGGCCACTTCTTCGGGACGACCTTGACGGCCTAGCAAATGCATGGCGGATGCTTTCTCATTCTCTTCCGCTTCGTCTAGTCCGAGGTCTTTGCAGGAGTTCACGAAGGCGCTCGTATAGATATATCCAGGACAGATCGAGTTAACGCGGATGTTCGATTCCGCTAAATCCGTAGCCCATCCCCGAGTCAGGCCTCTCACCGCAAACTTGGTAGCGGTGTAAGTACTGAAGGACGGCTGTCCCACGAATCCGCTCACCGACGAGAAATTGATGATACTTCCTCCTCCGACGCGCTTCATCTGCGGTACGACATGCTTCGCCATTAATGAGGCCCCTCGGATATTCACTCCAGTCATCTCATCCCAGTCCTCCGTAGACGCGTCGATTCCCTTCAAAATGAACCGAGCCGCGGAATTCACCAATATGCTCACCGGACCAAATGCTTGCTCCACCAACGCGCAGGTCGCTTCAACCCCATCCTCGTCTTTCAGATCAACCGACCAGCTCCGACACCCGATCGATTCCGCTTTGCCATCGTCGTCCTTAATATCCAGCAATCCTACCTGGCATCCTTCCTCGGCGAGTCGTTTTCCCGCCGCAAAACCGAGATCCCCCAATCCCCCCGTGATGATCGCAACCTTGCCCTTCAGTCCTCTCATAAGCTCCCACTCTACGCTACCGCCCCGATAGTTTCACTCTATTAAAAAAACCCGTTCGCATTTCCACGTCGCCCTGCGACGTAGCTACCAGTTGTCATTCTTCTCCACCTTCGCTGCGCTCGGTCATCTTTGCTCCCCCATCTCCGCTGCGCTTCGTCACCATTGCTCCGCCATCTCCGCTTCGCTTCGTCACTATTTCCCTTCATCCCCTGGGAGCCACCACACGCGATTGCTCAATTGATCCTCTAAGGCCTCGCCGCGCACCCCATCAGTATAGATAAGACCAGGTTCATAAGGCATTTCATTGAATCCGGTAGGACGTTCCAAATTTGGCATCCAGCGCGGTTCCTGGTCGCTAGGAACATCGAACGATTCGCCAAGGTAAGTCTCTCCCCCATCGTTAGATCGAAACCGAGCCAACTCGGTCGTTACCTCTCCCCAGTCAATGCCATCGACGCTTATCCGCATCATAGTCGCCGCGACTATGGGTTGACCGGATTTTCCAAACGACACGCCTCCGTGCATAAAGAGGGCCCAATTCCGATATAACTCTGGCAAGAACGGATTCAAGTGAACGTGACGCCACTTCCCGTCACCCAAGGGCGTCGCGACATAGGACTGGCTCGTATCCTGAGTTCGTATACTATAAGGCACGAAGGGAACGCCTTTAGGATCGACGCCAATGGAACCAGCATTCAAAACGCGACTCTCTTTGGCCCGTCCGCTCGCCAAGACGTCGATCGATTCGGGCGTTGCCGGCAGACTAATCGCCGAGCCATCCGATTGCGTCCAGGTACGTCCCCCATCCTCGCTTCGCATATACCCAACTGTCGTCAATGGCGACTGCGCCTCCTCCGGCGGCATTTCGTAGATGCGCGTCCCTAGATGGAGAATCTCATGATTCGGGCCCCAAGCCAAAGAGCCAGCGAATTGGCTATAACTAGCGAACCTCGATTTAACCAATGCTCCACGCCGTTCCCATTTTTCTCCTGGAGTCTTGGACCACATTTCCAGCTCCCAGGGACGATCGTCGTAACTGCGTCGGGCCGTCATCAGCAACGTCCCATCCTGGGAGCAAACAAGCGACGGATAGGTTAAGTTCACACCAAACTCCTCATACGGCGTCCACTCCGACGCATCGTTAGGCCGTACCGAACGCCGGTACCGAAAGGGATGGTGATGCGAATAGAATAGGATGTGCAGATAACCTTGCTGGTCGATGGTTAACGCCGGTCCTCCATGATTATCCTCAGCTGATCCAATTGTCCAAGGCTCAGACCATACACCCGATTCATGATCCAATGTCCGGATACGAATTCGAAATCCCTCAGGCGGCGTATCTAGCCAAGCAGCGTGAGTCTTGCCCTGAAACGTTATGATCTTCGGCGATTCCAGATAGGCCGTCGCTCGACCCGAGCCTTCAGTTGAAAGGAGATATCGCCCATCCTCGTCTTGTTGGGATTGGCACCCTACTAGAATCAAAGCGACCAGCGCAAAAAACGGGAGCTTAAGAAGCTCAGGAGCATGCCCGCGTTCGACCCATGAAACCGCAATTGAAATTCCTATTTTTCTTTTCATTGTATCATACTCCAAAATACTTGACTGCATTGAGATTGGCGACCTTCTCTCTCTGATTCAAGGCGAGCGAGGATAAGCGTATTTTATCGATCTGAGCCTGCAGCACCTGCAATGGAGAAAGCGACCCGAACATGATGCGCGTTGTGGACATAAAGCCCTTCAATACCCGCAAGGTATCTTCCCATTCCGCAAAACTGATATCCGCTGAAAAGCGACGCCCAAACTCGCTTAGAGCCCTCAACTCGTGAACGCTCAATCCCTGAATTAAGGGGTTGGCCGACGACGCGAATTCAAGGAACCCTTCCCATTGCCCAAGAGCAGGCGGTTTAACCGTCACAGCTCGATGCTCGTGTCGCTCGTCAATCAGACGAGCCGTCGCCAAGACGCGGATTCCTCTCGACTGAAGCGCCTCGACGCAGGCTCGCGTTGATCGAGAATCGAGTCGGTAGCCATGATATCCAGGCAGCAATCGGATGGCCTTCGTTTCCGGCCAGTCCGCCAATTCGTCCAAGTGATCGCGCCACGCCGCAACGCCCGGGTTCAGGACAGGCAAGGCGCGCAAACGACGGCGTCGAGCGACGGTCTTTCGAAGCGACCTATTACCCGGCATGGGATCGACTTGGAAAACGCATTCGAAGGTAGAAACGAATGCCGTATCGATATCGAACCGCGACAAGCGGCGGCTCACCTCTTTCACTTCATTGCGAGACAAGGGAGCGAAGGGCCAATTCCCAATCCAAAGGTTAGTATCGATAAATTTCATACCAACTTCAAAAGGGCTGCTGCGTTTTCATAAAAAACAGCCTGCTTATCGCTCATACGCAGCTGAGCGCCTGCGACTTGCCCTATCGCGACCGGCAAATCTCGAATCGGCGCATCGGATCCATAAAGCACTCGCTTCGCTCCTAGATTCGATACAGCGTATTCCACAATGCCCGCTTCCGGGGTCCCCCCAGAGGTATCGACCCACAAATTGTCGATTCCGCGGGCCGCCAAAACGCCTCGGTAGCCGCAACCGGTCAGATGGGCCATAATCACGCGCGTGTTCGGGAAACGCCTTGCAAGAAGGCAGGTGTCCTCCGGATCGGAATGCTGCGATCGCTTCCTTATTTTCGTCATGCTCCAGGTATGCTGCAATACCGGAACATCGTGGGATTCCGCGGCGCGCATCACGGGCGCCATGCAACGATCTCGCGCATTGTTGGCGATTTCGAGTTTGAGACCCTTGAATCCGCTCTGCCCCACCCAGCGATCGACTTCACTGAGAACTGCGCGCTCGCCAAGAGTTGGGTTCAGATAGCAGAAACCGTGAAAAAACTCCGGAGCCCAAGAAACGATACGAGCCGTCTCCTCATTGATTTTTCTAATTTGATTCGCATCAGGTCTATCGCCATGGACGAGCACGTCTCCCAGAGCAACCATAGCTTCGATTCCGAAACGACGGGCCCTCGCAACCCACCTATTTACCTCCGAACGCTTGCGCCCCTCGCCCATGAAAACCGGGTGAGAGTGAATATCGATGATGGGACTGGCGTAGCTAAGTTCGATGGCGAATATCAATTCGGGTCCCAGCGCGAATCGATCTGGGCGCGAGCCACGAATTGAAGTCGAGACAGCGCCCAAACGTAAGTTCACGGCCAGCTTACCGTAAACCCCAATCCATCCCAACTTCGACTCATCAGACTTGCGACACGCCAGCAACAACCTAGCCTAACCGATCATGCGACTATCCCGTTACTCGACTCCCATCACGCTGCTAGCAGTTATCGTTCTATTCTCGAGCATCGCTCGTTCCAATCCAGAAGACGCTCTGAAGAAGATGGGGATCGAGCTGCCCCAACCGAGCAAATCGATTGCCAATTACGTAGGAGCAACGCGAACCGGCAAGCTCGTCTTCCTATCCGGCCACCTTCCCCGCAAAAGCGACGGATCGCTCGTCGTCGGCAAACTCGGAGCGGACCTTTCGATCGAGGAGGGCTACGACGCCGCCCGTCTTTCGGCCATCGCGCTACTGGCGACCCTCAAAGGGGAGATCGGCTCGCTCTCCAAAGTGAAGCGGATTGTCAAAGTCTTCGGCATGGTAAACGCCAGCGACTCTTTCACTGGGCACTCCAAAGTCATCAACGGCTGCTCGGACCTATTGGGCGAAGCCTTTGGAGAGAAAGGACGCCACGCTCGAGCGGCTTGCGGCTTTAGCTCGCTACCCCTCGGAGCGGCCGTCGAAATCGAGATGATCGTCGAACTCAAATAGGCCGAACTTGTCCGAACGACAGGCCCTCGGTCTTCAACCTACGATTTCTTCAACCGCCTCGATCACTCGATCGCAGTCTTCCTTGGAATTGTAGATATGCGTGGAAACGCGCACCGCATTCAAGCCGCGTTCCGTAACGCGCCGACAACGCAGTCGAAAGTCTCGCATCAATCGTCCGTTCAGGTCGTCGAAGCCCACTTTAGAGCTGCGAAACGTCGTTATCGAACGTCGCATCGCGGGATCGGCAGGCGTTAAAATCTCTATGCTGGGAATGGCGTTCAATCCCTCGATGAGATAGTTCGCTAGGCCAGCCCCATAAGCTTCGATTCGTTCCTTGCCAATGGATTCGTGAAACGCCATCGCCTCACGCAAGCCATCCACCAATTCGGTCGACCGGGTTCCGTATTCATGCCTTCGGACGTCTGGATGAAACTCGAACGAATGGGGCAAGTCGTAAGCGGAGTTCGAATGTCCGCCCACATGATAGCCCGCCACTTCATCGATGCGATCCTTCCGAATGTATAACATTCCCGTCCCTCTTGGTCCGCTCATCCACTTATGCCCGCTCGTGGCGAAGGAGTCACAATCGATCGACTTCAAATCCACCGGAATCATGCCTGCGCTTTGAGCGCCATCTATATGAAACCAGATTCCGCGTTCCTGAGCGATTTTCGCGATTGCATTCACATCGAAGAGAATGCCGGTAGGGGCTGTAATATGACTCACCTGAATCGCCCGGGTGCGGCTTGTAATTCGCTCTCGTATACGCTCTAGGGAACCTTCGATCGAATCGGGGTCCGGTTCGAATATCTTTACCTTAATGCCTTCTCGCTTTTGGCGACTGAGCCATGGAAACGAACCTCCAGGATGCGCGTGCGATTCGAATAGAACCTCATCGCCTGGCCTCATTTCCAATCCCGCTGCGATTATCGAATTCGACTCGGTCGCATTGCGCGTAAAGCAAATCTCTTCCGATTCCGCGTTAAAGTAGGCGGCTGCGACCTCCCGAGCCTGATCCATCAAGGAGTAGCCGGTCTCCGAAATGCTCTGCAATTCACGGGCCTTTTTCTCCACAGTTTCCAACACCGCCAAGGGAGCGGGACCCAAGCCCCCGCAATTTAAATACACCCGATCATCCGTCAATGGGAAGGCGTCTCGAATCGCCTTCCAATAGCGAGCCACGTTCGCATCGCTGTATTCGGGAAGTCGGGATCGTGGCGAAGTCGGTTTCCCGCAACTCGCGAGCGCCGTTCCGAGTCCCATGGCGGCAATAAAGCGCTTTCTATTCATTGCCTTACCCTATGGCGCAGTGGATCTTTTTGTCCACAGTCGATCTAGGAAGTCGCGCTCGATGCCGCCCTGGACTCGACAGGAGCCCCGCAATGCCTTCCTTCGAAATACGTGTATTCGCTCGTGTCTTGCTCCCGAGGATCAATCGCCCAGGGAGCCCCGACCTCGCAAAAGGACTTGCGCTCACGGAAAGCCCTCATCGCAAAATACTCGACATCCTCGATCGCGTCGAACACGTCGCTCGATTCGTCTTCGACACTCAAGCGAAACTCAGGCCCAATGTCCTGGATAGGACAAATATCGTGGACCGCATTTACCCATTTACAGGTTCCTTTCGCTTGCTCGGTTGAACACAGACGTGTCGTATTCCCACCCACGTGATCCGTAATCGCATCGAACATCAAATCGCGTATCTCCAGCTGTCCTGGAGATTTCATTACACTGTAATCACTGCCCGATCGAAAAGTATGCGTTCCACAGAAACGCCAATGAAAAGTTCCCTTCGTACCTGTAACCACAATTTCCGGATCGACTCGATGCATACAGCCATGACTCAGGATGACTGCCGCTTCCAGCCCATTCTCCATATGGGCCACCGTACGCACGGTATCGAAGCTCTCGATAGGCTTGCATCGATAGAGCTCGGCGCTGACGCGCGTTAACTCCGCCCGATCCTCCATTCGATCGCCCAGCCAAAATAGAATCAGATTGGCCATATGCGAAAGCCCGTTGTGCAATGGGGAGTCCAGTACCCACGATTCCCCATCGTGTAGTTGACCGCTCCATTCGTTCCGAGCATAATAGTTTCTAGAGCGAGGCCAGAGCCCAATGCAATCGACGCGCTGCAGGTCCCCGATTTCTCCTCCCAATAACCTTCTCTTGATCTCCCAGGTTTGCTCCAGATACGAGTGCTGAAAACCTACGCCTACCGCAATCCCCGTTTCGCGTTCCACCGCTTGAATGGCCTCGACATCCTGCAAGGTGGGCGCAAGAGGCTTTTCAACCAAGACCTGCAAGCCTAATCTAAGGCAATCGATAGTCATCTGCTTGTGAAAGCCGATTCCCGTTGGAATGCAGACCCAATCCAAATTGAGTTTCTCGGCTTCCAACATAGCCCGATAGTCTTCGTAAACCGGAACGCCAAGTTCATCTAATTTCCCGATTTGCTCCGCGGCATCTTGTGGATTGATAATCGTTACCGCGCTCAAAGTGACACGGCCTTGGCTTGCAAGCGCATTCAAGCAATCGAAATAGGCATGCGCATAGCCCGTCACGCCAATAAGTCCGACACGAAACGGCGGCTTTGGCCTGATAGGAGTAGGCGAGGAAGATTCGAAATTCATATTGCGAAGGAAAAGGAGGACCGGAGCGCTCCCGAAAAGGCCAGCAATCTCAGAGGATCCACTTCGCCTATCCTCCAAACTTAGCCCTCCGTTCCTCGGAGGTCATCAAAAACGTGTTTTTCCGGTAAAGCGGAACTGAGCGCCCCCACATTCGGTTTTCGAATTCGGGAGACCTCAACAACGCCGCTAACTATTGCTAACCAGTAGGTTAGCTCTAAGCCGGACTAAAATCCTTCTTGTGCAGCGTTTCGACTTCTATCTTCGTGGCCTCGCTGAACGAAGGAAATGCGGCCGCTTTTACTGAATCGCGCATTTCCTCGATTGTTCGAGCTCCCGACAGGGCTAATGACACGCCTGGCTGATCTAACACCCAGCGATAAGTAGCCTGCGGCAGGGTTTCGATCGGGGGCTTGACTAGTCGCTCGGCTAGAATTTCGGCATAGTCTACCCGCTGCTCGATTTCCTCCCTAGAGTACCTCGCATTAAGACTGCCTTCCGGGAAAAACGTGTTCTTGCGAATCGCTCCGCTTAAGAAGCCGTTAGCCATGCACTCACGGGCCACAACGCCGCATTCATTCTCCTCGGCAATTTGGATCAAAGGACGCGTCTCGCGATTGAAGGGACTCAAAACGACCTGAATCGCATCGATTTTTCGATTCCTCATCCACTCCGCCGACATTTTCTTCGTATCGTCATACATGGATACGGAGTGTCCAAGAAAGCGAATTTTACCTTCCTCCCGAAGCCGCCCCAAAGCCTCCCACACATCATCGTGGATCTCCTTTTCCTCAAATGGCGAATGAAAGAAAAACAAATCGATACGGTCAGTCCCCAGTCTCCTCAAACTTGCCTCGCACGATTGCAACGCCTCTTTCGCGTAAAATCGGCCAGGAACGACATCACGCGCAGTCCTCCCGAATTTCGTAGAGATCAGAACTTCATCTCGGCGGCTACCCAAACCTCGACCCAAAACGGTCTCCGCCACTCCATCCGCTTCTTTGTTTCCGTATAGCGGGGCCGTATCGAAAAAGTCGATTCCCACATCGATCGCTTCGTTCACAAGATCGACAGCTTCGCGATGTTCGACGTCGCCATACACGCTACTTCCCAATGCCCAGGTCCCCAGGCCAATCTCAGAGCATTTCAATCCAGTGCGTCCTAGTATCCGTTTTCTCATTTCAAATCAGGCGTCCTTCGCTTCTTCAAGAAGTCTTTCAACAAGCGGTATGGCATTCTCCAAAATAACCTCCAACTGTGCACGGCCTCGATCGGCCGATGCTTCACGAGGATCCTCTCCCATCACGCCGTCGCCATCTAAAGTGAGCGGTCGATTAGGCAGCGAAGACGTATCGACGCTCGCAGGATCGAACAGCAACTGAAAGGAGGTCTCAGTCGCGCCCGCGTGATCGCCCTGAAACGCATCGCCCAATAGTCGATTGTCCGCCCAAACTTCGTAAACCGTTTTCGGCGCCGACAATCTCGCTCGCCGGACCGCCTCTTCCAGCGCATCGATTTGCTCCTGCGGATAATGGCCCGTCATAAGAATTACGACCGAGAACCCCTCGTCTGCCAATTGCAGGCAAATCTCTTCGGCAACTTGCGCCGCTAGGCCTTCCGAAATGTCTATCGAATGCGCGAACCCCTTGAACGGCTTAATGGTATTCACGCCCAAGGGAATCGCAGGCAAGACCACTCCACCCGTCCGTTCCGCAATCGCCAGGCATATGTTCTCCGCCTTGACGTTATCCAAGCCGATCGGGGCATGCAGACAATGCCATTCCAAGGCGCCCCAAGGCACGAAGGCGACGGAAGCCCGGTCGCGAATCGCCTCGATTTGATGAGGTCGCAAATCGCCATAACGCCCCCAGGTCGGCTGTGACGAATGGGCATCAGTCAAAGAGGAAGACATGCCCGCAACCTGCAATCTAGATCGAAAACATCAAGCGTGGCTTGAAGAATACCGTAAACATTGCTCTGAAACCGGATCGTTGTCGCGCTTTGGATGAATAAGAAACCCCCGCGAGCCTCTCGCGTGGCTACGGAAGCGATGCGAATCTAGTCGGAGAAAAGGTAGCCACGTCGCAGCGCGAAGTGGAATCCGACAACCGCCCTAATCGACCCCCGCTATGGCCAACAGCTTGCTGCCTGTCAATCGTTGCTCAGGCTCCAAACTATGCGGCGTCTTGCCGCCGTGCTCTGCTTCCAATTCTTTGAAGCGCGATCGGGTTTTTTCCACGAAATCTTCAACAGGACCTTCCTCTCCAAAGAGCTTCATTATCTCCGGAAGCCAGCGATGGCCATAGCGCACGTGCTGTTGCTCGTCATTCCGATCGAATGCCAACAAGGTATCCGCTTCGAAATCGCTGAGCTCTCGCACTCGATCCATAACATGGGCTTTGGTACCGAAACTGCCCGCCTCGAATTCCATCGTCATCATGGCGTAGCGCTCTGGCGGCGACATGTGAACGAGGATATTATACAGGTCGAGCGAATGCTCCAAAGTCATTAGATCGACGCCCAGCTGCGGCAACTGCCTGAACCCGAAAGCGCTGTGACGGGATTCGTCCCACAAGTGACGCGCTAAGTCATAGTGCATCTCAAAAGGAGCATCCACAGTATCGTAGAAAACAGTGGAGAGATAATCGACTGCGTCCAATTCCATCATCAGCCAAACGTAAATCATTAAACGAATCACGCGGGCATCCGTACTCGGATCTTCGAGCCATGGGCGGACGATCGGATTTGAATTGGGATCGAAACCGAACACGCTCGAGCAAACAGGATACTTCCCGCGATTGCAGGTTTCAGGATGGCGATAGGACACTCCCTCGCTTCGCCACTCGAAATCGCTCGGCAACGAATGGGTTTCACGCTCCCCAATCCATCCACCCAAAGCCGTCAATGCCGTCTCCAAATGAGCCTGCCAATCGCCCACCTCCAAGGAATCAATATAGGGAGCTATCTCTTTCGCGTGCCGCTCCTCGTCCAGAATAAACTCTTCGACCAGCTTGCGCGATGGCCAATCCGCCAATTCATGAGTCGCGACCAAATATTGGCGATACGCTTCGAGCAAAGCCGGCTTCAATACGCGGTAATACCCGGCAACGCCTTCCATAGGGTCGTCGGTTCGAATCGCCTCTTCGAAAATCGCCCGAAAAGCATCACGGGTGGACTCACCCTTCCCAAAGCCGCTCAACTCGCGACCCCGCTCACGAATAAAGCGAGCATGTCCTGCAGATTCCCAAACGTGCTGGCAAAGCAAATACTTGAGCTCTACATCGCCTACGCGGCATATGAATGTCGTCGCGCAGCGCACGAACTCTCGTTCGATCTCGAAGAGCTTGCGCAGCATACGAGCCATTTCCTGAACCGCGGCCATGCGACCAGTAGCAGCTCGAAGCGCGTCTTTTTCGGAAGCAGTTGTCTCCATATCCAAATACCGTTCCAAAACGTATTCTACCTCAGCATACACGACCGCGCTTAGCGGCCTTGGAATGTCCAGGCGGATTCTCGCCAATCCACCGATCGTCAATCGGTTCGCTGGCCTTCTGATACCGACTGTCGCTCGATATGCGAAACTCGTTCTCCGTAGCATTATCGACTGCCGCATGGACGACGAACATGCCGAAAGTCAAAAAGTCTCCCGCTTCGAATTCGGTCGTTAGCCAACGACCGCCAAACCGATTGCGTACCATCGGTGGATTGTGTGAAAGCGTACCGGTAAAGGTCCAACCGCCCTCCTCTGCTCGCTCTTTCTGCTTGGGTTTGTTCTCGCAATAGCTGTCAACATCGCGATACGCGTAGTTCTTGAGCAAATCCATCCGCTTGTGCGATCCTTCCAGGATCATCAACCCGCCAAGCTGGAATGGAATGTCCCCATAAGGCAGCCAACAGGTCAAGTGGCGGTCCGTTCCCCGACCCATGTAAGGGAGATCCGAATGCGGATTCGTTCCCTTGCCCGGGCCCATCGCCCTTAGCCAGGTAAAGTCGTAGTGTCGAATCGGCTCGCCGAAAAAGCCCTGATAGAAATCCGTCAGCCTTCCTGAATACAAAAGCGACTGAACCGCTTCGCATCGGGCCGCAATTTCGGGGATGAACTCCAAGGTGGCCTCGGGTAAGCAACGAGACGCTTCAATTGGGTAGTTCGGGTCCAATTTGTCTTGCTTCGCGAGCTCCGCCAAAATCGCCGCCCTCGCCTCCAGGACCCTCTCCCGATCAAGGTAACCCTTCATGTAGAGATAGCCATCCTCCTCCATTCGACGTCGCAATTCAGGAATGTCGTCGGCGACATCGGCAGAGCTACGCAAGCGGCCAATCTTGTCGTTCTCGGAATCCAAATCGTGGTCGTAGGAGCGAAGCGGAGGCAATTCGGTTATCAAACTCATATCAAGGGACAGGGTGATTCGACGCACTATAGCGAAATTCAACTCGGTCAAAAATGGTTGTATTGGGAATTTTTTTGTATTTTTTGGTATGAATGCCTTCGCTTTCCAGAAAACCACCCGAATCTTGGCTCAAAACCCCAATTACCAATGAAATCGGCACACTATCATTGGCAGGTCGCCTGTGCGATTCACCCGGAATCGATACTCAATCCATGCGTATTTTGGGAAATTTCGCGCTTATTGCATTAGAGAGTGGATCTGGCTATTATTGCGACGCGACGGGGAAATCGACTCGGCTTTTCCCGGGCGATTTCATCATCGTTTTTCCAGAACTAGCCCATGCGTACGGACCCTTGAAAAACAGCCAATGGTCTCACTCCTATGTCGTTTTCAATGGCCCTCAGTTCGACCTCATGCGTCAAACTGGAATCTTGGATACAGAGTCGCCTATTTGGCATCTCGAGCCTATCGAGTACTGGAGCGCTCGACTCGAAGAAACCCTGGGATCCCAAATCCGCACCACTCAAAGCGCGACGATTCGAGCCGTTGCTCAATTCGCCTACCTTTTGTTCGATATGGCTGCCTCCCAGCAGGAGTCAGCGAACGCCGCTCGAAACGCTTGGTTGGAGGACAGCTTGCATCTCCTCTCCGGTCCAAGCCCAGACGGTTGGCTTACACCGCAAACAGTAGCCCGATCAGTAGGATTGAGCTACGAGAACTTCCGCAAACGTTTTTCCAAAGAAACCGGTGAATCTCCCGCTCATTTTCAAAAACGGCGACGCATTGAATTCGCCTGCGCAGCGATTTATCAAAATCGCCATTCCTTCAAACGATTGGCCGACGAGCTTGGCTTTTGCGACGTCTTCCACTTCTCGAAAGTATTTCGTCAAGTTACTGGCGAATCACCATCCGCCTTCCGCAAAAAAGCGCTTGGTGGCAACCGATAGAATATCCCCAGCGGCGCCCGAACATTGCGCCACTCGAGTCCCTCGAGTAGCTACGACGCAGAGCGGCGTAGTTTTTAGATAGAGAAGCGCTCGAATTCCTGTCTTACGATAATCCGATCCTCGCCTCGTCGCAACCTTCCCTTCAATCTATATACTCGATCTATGCCCAAACAAGCAGCCAAGCCGCTACCTAAACTCCAGCTTTGCGCCGCGGAATGGACGCTTATGGGCCAGCCTTCGAAGTCCCGGGAATGGTCGATGGACCGAAAAGTCCGGGCCGCCAAGGAGGCCGGCTTCGTCGGTTTCAGCGCAGGAGGAACCCCCGAGGTCGGCGAGGCTTGCGCGAAACACGGCCTCGAGCACATCGGTATGGTCGACATCGGATCGCTCGGAGAAGTGAAAGCCAAACTCGATCGCTTCATCGTCACCGGAGCGACCCACATCAACATTCAGCTTTGCGACCATGATACGCCGATTCCCAAAGCTACGACCATCGCCCGCAAGTGCATCGTCTACGGACAGTCTATTGGCCTGAAGCCCGTCATCGAATGGCATCGGGATACCTGTACCGAGACCCCTGAAAAAGCGCTCGCTTTGATCGATCAGTACCAACGCAGGTATGATGCATTATTGCCCGTCAATTTCGACTATTCGCATCCGGCAGTCGTCAAACACCTCAGCCCAGAAGCCTACTGGCCTCGCCTTTCGGAGTACCGACAGGACTTGCTCCATCGCAGCGAGCTCATTCACTTCCGCACCTTCACCGGATCCCATTGTCAAACGCCCATCACCAACGGTCGCGGCAAACTCGATGCGGATTTCGTCGATTGGAGGGACTTTTTCCTGAAGCCAGTCTTGGAATCATGGCTCAACGGTTCGCGTTCAGGCGGTACGTTTTGGGCCGTCGTCGAGTTGGGGCCCAAAGGATCCGGCTATGCCCTCAATTGTTTTCCGAACGTCTGGAAAGACGCC
>Ga0208127_1000041_pt1 | contig 58473 bp, 66 predicted proteins | sample ETNtaG_6_FD_185751 | JGI IMG/M metagenome (GOLD analysis project Ga0208127, IMG submission 185751) | Marine microbial and viral communities from oxygen minimum zone, Eastern Pacific Ocean - ETNP201306SV45 (SPAdes) (version 2) | ecosystem: Environmental > Aquatic > Marine > Oceanic ... | reverse complement strand
GCAATAATTCCACACATATCACGCCTCCTTAGCAGTAGTTGAATTTAAAAGTTGTAAGAGAATTCTATGTGATTGAACTCAAGGGGTGTTGTCGAGGGCTCTAATGCTTACCTCTAGTGAACTTGCAATTTCTTGAGCAGTAAATTCATCTAGGGCTTCCACCATGATTCTAACCAAAGGTTCCGTTCCTGAGGGACGTACCACTACGCGTCCATTATCACCTAGTTCTTGTTTCATTTCCTCTATTAAGTCAGATGCTTGCTCGACCAGATCAACTCCTGATTTAGTTACAGACAAGTTAAGTAAAACTTGAGGAGATTTCTGAACTAGCTCTTTTGCCCAAGAACCAATTTCTATTTTTCTTCTCTGAGCTGCCGCAAGTGCCTGAACAGCTGTTAAAAGACCATCTCCTGTAGTAGCAAAATCTGATATGACAATATGCCCAGACTGCTCTCCACCTAAATCCCACTTATTACTTTGAAGCGCCTCTAAAACATACCGATCTCCAACTGGTGTTTCGTATAAGTTGATGCCTCTTTGAATTAGAGCTTTCCGGAGTCCAAGATTCGCCATAACAGTGATAACGACTGTGTTGTCGTTTAGTTGACCTCTATCTAAACGATCCACAGCTATTAATGCAAGTAAGTGATCGCCATCTAAGATTGTCCCCTCAGAGGAGACCGCAATAACTCGATCCCCATCGCCATCAAACGCGAAGCCCACATTTGCTGAGACATGCGTTACAAATTCTTGTAAAGAATTTAAGTCAGTGGCTCCGCATCTCTCGTTTATATTTCTCCCATTTGGACTGACATTAAGAACTTCTACCTGGGCTCCAAGTTCTCTCATGATTTGAGGAGCGAACTCTGACATTGACCCATTAGCACAATCAAGAGCTATCTTTATGCCCTCAAATGCCATGGAGCCAACTGACTCTTTGACTGCCTCTGCCCAAGAGTCACTCGACCCCGATCTAAACCTTTTTACTTCTGAAACATCTACCAATAAATTTTTGTGCCAAGTTTCTTCTATTTTTTTCTGCACCGCATCATCTAATTTGTATCCGCCGGAAGCAAAAAGTTTTATACCGTTATCCCACCAAGGGTTATGAGATGCCGAAACCATAGCTCCTGCAATTTCTTGTGTTGAAGCGATATGAGCAACAGCCGGTGTAGGGGTAACGCCAAGAAGAATAGGTTCTACTCCGCCCTCACTAAACCCTTGCGCTAAAGCTGCTTCAAAAGAGTCGCCTGATTCTCTAGTATCTCTTCCTATTACTATTTGATCTGAATTCAAATGTGGCGCGGCAGCCAAACCTAAAGATTTAACCATTGATGAAGTAAGTTCTGTTCCTACTTTTCCTCTTACCCCATCGGTTCCAAAAGCCGGAGATAGATTCACCATAATTTTAAGTATGAACCAACTCATGTTGGTTCATAAGAATATTAGCGCTTGCTGTACTGAGGAGCTTTACGAGCTTTCTTTAAGCCGTACTTCTTCGACTCTTTCTTACGATCATCGCGTGTTAGTAGACCTGCTTTTTTAAGTGCTGACCTTCGCTCTGGGTCGAGTTCTTCTAAAGCACGAGCAATACCTAGCCTTAAGGCGCCAGCCTGCCCTGATACCCCGCCTCCGTGCAATGTTGCATCGATATCATAAGTGCCTTCAGTTCCTGTAACTCGAAGTGGCTCGAGAAACAGAAGGCGATGACTTTCAGAGGGAAAATAATCTTCCATGTCTCTGCCATTTACGGTAACTGAAGGTTCGCCAGTCACTTCTCTAAGGCGTACACGTGCTACTGCGTCTTTCCTTCTACCAGTTGCTTGTATAAGAGGTTTAACCATGCTTACTCCTCACTCAGGAAGTTTTTGCCCGAGCGTGTTCTATAACAAGTTCTTGAGGTTGTTGTGCTTCATGCGGGTGTTTTGGCCCTCTATAAACTTTTAATTTCTTTATCATTTGACGACCTAAACGATTTTTAGGCAACATGCCTTGAATAGTTTGCCGAACTGCCTCTTCAGGTTTATCTAAAAGCAGATCTCCATACTTTCTAGTGCGTAGTCCACCTGGAAAACCCGAGTGATTATAAACCTTCTTGTTTTCTATCTTTTCTCCAGTTAACACAACTTTGTCTGCATTAATAACCACGACATGATCTCCGGTATCCAAGTGAGGCGTGAAGATAGGTTTATGCTTACCGCGAAGAATGGATGCTACCTCAGTTGCTAGGCGCCCAAGGACAAGGCCGTCAGCATCGACGACGTGCCATTCTCTTTCAATTTCATCAGCTTTTGGAGTATAAGTTGACACTTAATTACCTTTTCATGTTTTAGCTGCAACAATTTGTTTGTTTTAGCCCTCAAACGTTGGTCTCAGAGTTAATTTATAGACCTAAGAAACCACCCCATAAGGCTACGGCGCTGACTCAGTCTCGGCAACCCGTTCCAAGTCGTCATTAAAGTCTGGGTATTGAACTGACCATAGAATCAAACCATGGGGTGGTGCGGGTGACCCTGCGCCCTGTCGATCACGTGCGGTCAGTATTTCAGGGATTTTCTTCTCTGATATGTGTCCCTTACCCACTCTTACGATGGTTCCTACTATTGAACGAACCATTTGATGGCAAAAAGAAGATGCGAAAATTTCAAATTCAATTACATTTTCGTCTTTTTTCGACCAAGTAACTGATTGGACTGTTCGTACTAAACTTCGTTCTTTGTAACCAGGCTGAGGTGATGTTCGTTTACAAAACGAAGAAAAGTCATGAGTCCCAAGAAAATGATTACTGGCTTGCACCATTTTTTCTAAATTTAAATTAGTTGGGACATGCCATGTTGTAGCGGCCAGAAAAGGATTTGGGGTTTTTTGATTTAAAATTCGATAGCGATAACAACGTCCCGTTGCTGAAAATCTTGCATCAAATTCAGGTGGGGCCGCACTTAAATTATTTATAACTATGTGAGGTCTGCAAATACGGTTTATAGAATTTTGAAGTTTGCTGAGATCTGTACCTTGGGGAGTGTCAAAACTAATTACTTGTCCTTGAGCGTGAACTCCTCGGTCTGTCCGTCCGGCACAAGTAACAACAACTCTTTCTCCTAATACCTTCGTTAAAGCTGAATCTAATTCTCCAGCTACTGTTCTTACATCGCTATTAATTGCATAGCCGTGAAACGAGGATCCGTCGTAACTTAGGATGCCTTTAACCCGCATGACGGGATTTTTTAGACTAACTCAATACGAGCCATTGGAGCATTGTCTCCACTTCGTGGCCCAAGTTTTAGTATCCGGGTATAGCCGCCGGGACGATCAGCGTACCGTGGTCCGATATCTTCAAAGAGTTTTGCTGCCATTTCTTTATCTCGAAGAAAGGAAACAACTTGACGATGATTATGCAATCCGCCTTTTTTCGCTTTTGTGATCATCTTCTCTGCAATTGGTCGTACTGCTTTAGCTTTAGCTTCCGTGGTGGTAATAGCTTCTGCAGCGATTAAAGATGCCACGAGATTAGCCATCATAGATTTATGATGAGCTGAACTTCCACCAAATCGGCGTCCTTTTTTGGGAGTAGCTGGCATTTCTAAACCTCTATTACTTCTTTATCTCCGTGTTGCTAAAGAGAGACCACGTTCATCAAGTTTTTCAATTACTTCGTCTAATGATTTCTGTCCAAAATTTGTAATGGCAAGAAGATCGTCATAAGTCTTTTCTAGCAACTGTCCAATAGTGTCTACTTGACCCCTCTTTAAGCAATTCCGAGGTCGTTCAGATAGATCTAGGTCTTCAATTGGAAGGTCCATATCTGGAGAAGCTCCACCTACAGGATCGGATTCTCCAAGTTCTAGTCCTTGTGGCTCATCACTCATTTCTTCTACAAGTTGCACAAGTGCACGCAAGGTGCCGCCTGCTGACGCTAAAGCTTCACGAGGGGAAAGAGATCCATCTGTTTCGATTTCTAGAACTAAACGATCATGATCTATCGCTTGATCCACCTGCATTGGATCTACTACAAAACTCACCCGGCGAACTGGAGAGAACAGTGCGTCTACTGGAATAATTCCAATAACTCCCCCTTCCAGAGTTCTCTTGGAAGTGAGGAATCCTCTTCCTCTTTCTATGGTTACTTCAAGAGCTAGACGCCCATCTTTATTTAGGGTGGCTATTTCTAGATCAGGGTTAAGAATTTCTATATCAGCATGCTTGTCTTGAAGCACAGATGCGGTAACTACTCCTGGGCCTCGTTCTTCAACACGCAAAGTTACAGGCTCGTCGCTATGACTGGCTACAACAACATCTTTTAAATTAAGCACGATGTCAGCGACATCTTCAACAACACCAGTAATGGTGCTGAACTCATGTTCGGCATCATCACACTTGATCTGAGTTATAGCTGCTCCGGGAATAGATGATAGGAGGGTTCGTCGAAGCGAATTCCCTATTGTATGTCCGAAGCCTGGCTCTAGAGGACCTATCGCAAATTCTTGCCGATTTCCTTCAGCTTCGCCTACAGCTTCTACACTGGGTCTCTGAATGACCAACATGTCTTATTACCTCACTCTTTGGGATTCTGTCGCTCTTATAATTACTTGCTGTACAACTCAACAATGAGTTGCTCTCTTACTGGGATGTCGATCTGTTCACGAACTGGAATTTCCTTAACTTCCACTTCATGACCTCCGTCAGAAACTCCAAGCCATGTTGGAGGCTCACGGTCTAGCACATCAATATTCCATTGAACTACTACCATGTTACGGGCCTTTGAACGCAAGGTGACCACATCTCCCTTACGGACTCTGTAGCTAGGAATATTTACTCTTTTACCATTTACGTCAATATGGCCATGGTTAACTAACTGACGAGCTTGGGGGCGTGTAGCTGCCATGCCTGCCCGATAGACCACATTGTCTAAACGCAGTTCAAGAAATTGAAGTAGGTTTTCACCAGTAACGCCGTCTTTGCGGTTCGCTTCTTCATATAAGTTACGGAATTGACGTTCATTAAGCCCATAAGTAAACCGAGCTTTCTGCTTTTCCTGTAACTGAATTGAGAATTCTGATTGATTGCCTCTACGTCGTGAACGGCCATGTTCTCCTGGGGGAAATGGTCTCTTATCTAAAGCAATCGTTTCTGATTTTGTACCAAAAATATTTGTTCCTAATCTCCGTGAAATACGTGATTTCGGTCCGGTATAGCGTGACATCAGACCCTCCGTCTCTTTGGTGGACGGCACCCGTTATGGGGAACTGGAGTGACGTCCTTAATTCCTGTCACTTCAATTCCAGTGCTTTGAATGGTCCTAATTGCGGTTTCTCGTCCAGAACCGGGACCTTTGACAATAACATCGACTTTGCGAACCCCATGTTCCATCGCTTGAAGAGCACATTTCTCCGCTGCCATTTGTGCAGCAAACGGTGTCGACTTACGTGATCCTTTAAATCCAACATTTCCTGCTGAAGCCCAAGCCAAAGTGTTCCCTGACTGATCAGTAATGTTGACAATTGTGTTATTAAACGAACTCTTTATGTGAGCCACTCCATGTGGAATGTTTTTCCGTTCTTTTTTACGAGGGCGACGACCGCCTGGTGACGTTTTCGCCATTACTTCAACACCTTCTTCTTGTTGGCCACTGTCTTACGTTTACCTTTTCGGGTCCTCGCATTTGTATGGGTCCGCTGTCCACGAACTGGTAAACCGCGTCGATGACGCAAACCCTGATAACAGCCAATATCCATCTTGCGTTTTATGTTTTGAGAAATCTCACGACGCAAATCTCCTTCGACTTTAAGATTCTCATCTATAAAAGCTCGAATGCGTGTTACTTCTTCATCTGTTAAATCACGTACACGAGAAAAAGGATTGACTCCTGTTCCTTCGCAGACTTCCAAAGCACGAGTTCTACCCACCCCATGAATGTAGGTAAGTGAAATATGTACCTGTTTATCCCGTGGAATATCTACCCCAGAAATACGTGCCATTCCGTTTTTCCCTATCCTTGTCGCTGCTTATGACGAGGGTTTGTGCAGATAACTTGTACGCGTCCATGGCGTCGAATCACTCGACACCTATCACAAATTCTTTTTACGCTTGCACGAACCTTCATTGTCGTTTCTCTTGTTCTACTTATAACGATATGTAATTCGACCTCTTTGGAGGTCATACGGAGTCATTTCTACTTGCACTCGATCACCTGGGAGGATACGTATGTAATGCATTCTCATCTTCCCAGAAATATGTGCAAGAACTTCATGACCATTTTCTAACTCGACTTTGAACATGGCGTTAGGTAACGGTTCAAGAACCGTTCCTTCCATCACAATCGCGTCTTCTTTAGATTTCGTCAGAACTGACCTCCTAGGTCAAATAATTCATTTATACGGCCTTCAATAACGCTATATAAGCCGACAGGTAACGCTACCGTCCCCCTGTGGCTTGACCAACCCCGATGAGTAACCGTATATAAAGTTATCCGTTTCACTGCGATTTACCTGAAATAACTGCTGAAATTACAGTATTTAATCGATCAAATACCTCTGATTCTGAGCCAAGCCCATCAATAACTTCAAAAACTCCCTGATCCAAAAAGAATTCAAATAATGGAGCAGTTTCCTTCTCGTAGAGATCTAATCTCCTTGCGATGGCTTCTTCTGTATCATCAGCCCTACCACGTGACAACATGCGGGTTGTAACTTCATCAATCGGCACGTCTAAATTCAAAGCTAAATCCAAGGTGAGCCCTAAATCATTCAATATCCCAACAAACGATTCTGCTTGCGTAAGAGTGCGAGGATAACCATCTAATAAAAATCCATTCTGAGTCACATCAGACTGTGCCAATCTTTCCGCCACAATGCCAGATATAACTTCGTCTGAAACTAACTCGCCACGATCCATAATGGCCTTTGCTTGCAGCCCAAATTCTGTTCCCTGTTCTACTGCCGCTCTTAACATGTCTCCAGTCGAGATATGAATTGAACCCAACTCAGTGATTATCATTGCGCACTGGGTTCCTTTGCCGGATCCTTGACGACCAAAAATAACGAGATTAACTGGTTTCATCGCTTCATTTGTAGCCATTGGCTACTTTAAGAACCCTTCGTAGTTGCGCATCGTTAATTGAGAATCAATTTGTTTCATAGTTTCTAAAGAAACACCTGCAGCAATAAGGATAGAGATACCAATGAAACCAAACCCGGCAGCACCTGCACCAGCTGAACCTCCAACGCCTTGACTGGTATCAAGAAATACGTTGATCAGAATGGACGGAATCAGTGCTACCGCAGCGAGAAACAGTGACCCGGGTAAAGTAATTCTGGAAAGAATCTTTGAGAGATACCGCTCTGTTTGATAACCCGGTCTTATGCCTGGCACAAAACCACCCTGTTTTCGGATGGTGTCTGCTTGCTTAGCTGGATCAAATGTTATTGCTGTATAGAAATAAGCAAAGCCAACAACCATAAATCCTGTTATTACGAAATAGAAAACATTGTTTGATTGAGCGAGATTGTTATTTACCCAAGATCGGAATCCATCCCATGGAAGTGCTGCGGCCAAAAGGACGGGTAGATAGAGCACAGAGGTTGCAAATATGATAGGAATAACGCCGGCTTGATTGACTTTCAAGGGAATATAAGTGTTCTGTCCTCCATACATTCGACGCCCTTGAACTCTTTTAGCAAACTGAACTGGGATTCTTCGTTGTCCTTGTTCTACAAAAGTTATTGCTGTAATAAGAGCTGCAAGGACCCCCAAAACAATTATTAGAGCCCAAATTCCATTTTCCGCGTGAATTAAGGAACCTTGAGCAGGAAAAGCACTGATAACAGAAATCATGATCAGTAAAGACATCCCATTTCCAATTCCTTTTTGGGTTATCAATTCACCCATCCACATGAGTAACGCTGTACCAGCTGCAAGAGTAAGGACTACTACGCTCACAGTTCCTATATGGAAGTTAGGTAGGAGATTTGCACCTGATTGTCCACTTATGGAGTTACCACCATCATTGAACAAGAAAGCAAAACTTGTTGCTTGAATTACCGCTATGGCTACGGTCATGTATCGAGTCCATTGAGTAATTTTTCTCTGCCCAACTGCTCCTTGTTGTTGCCACTGTTCAATTTTTGGAACAACTACACCTAGAACTTGCATAATGATCGAAGCAGTGATGTATGGAGTGACCCCGAGTGCAAAAACAGCAAATGTTGTTAGAGATCCTCCAGAAAAAAGCTGCAAGAACGCTAAAACGCCGCCTTGATTTGCACGATCGCGAAGAAGTTGTACTTGCTCAACATCAATTCCAGGAGCAGGAATGAATGCACCGACACGATAGAGAACAATCATGAGCAAGGTAAAAAGAATCCGCTTTCGCAGATCAGCTACTCTGAACATGTTGAGCATGCTGGCAAGCATGATGTCTCCTTATGTTTACTAACGATTCATGTGTGCGTTACCACTTGAAGGTGGACGTACAGCAAATGGTAGTGGCAACTTCTCGAGTGATCCACCGGCGGCGGTAACTGCTTCTTCAGCAGATTTGGACCAAGCATGTGCTTTAACGGACACCGCACGATTGATTTCACCTCGACCAAGAATTTTAATTAGTGCGTTTTTGCGAACTAAACCAAGAGATAGGAGCGTTTCTGGACTCACTTCATTAAGCCCAGATTCTTCAATTGCGTCTAAATTAACGGCTTGATATTCAACCCGGAATGGATTCTTGAAGCCTCGTAATTTAGGTATACGCATATGCAGGGGCATTTGTCCCCCTTCAAATCCTACTCGTACTGTGTTTCTTGCTCGTTGTCCTTTGGAACCACGACCAGCGGTTTTGCCGCCTTTTCCGCCGATACCTCGTGCTACACGCTTACCACGAGTTTTTGACCCTGGAGCTGGTTTTAAGTCATGAACTTTCACGTTATTTGACCTCCTCGACTTTAATTAAATGAGGGACCCGTGCGATCATCCCTCGGATCTCATTACGATCTGGGAGGGTGTTGCTTTGTCCAATCTTTCCAAGTCCTAATGCTCGTAGTGTGCCTCTCTGTTTTGGCTTTGACCCGATAGCTGAACGAGTTTGGGTGACTTTAATCTCAGACATCAAGGGCCTCCTCTTCAATAGTAGAAACTTCTCCTATACCTGCTTCTGAACGGCGATACGCGTCTAACAATGCGCCGGGAACAAATTCTTCAGGATCTAGTCCACGAAGGCGCGCTATGTCATCTGGTCTGCGAAGAGCTGCTAAACCTGCAATTGTCGCACGAGCCACATTTATGTGGTTTGGAGACCCCAAAGATTTACATAGCACATCACGTATACCTGCTTCTTCAAGAATTATGCGAGCGGCCCCGCCGGCTATTACTCCAGTACCAGGTGCTGCTGGTTGAAGTAAAACCCGACCAGCTCCGGCAATTCCAAGAACTTTATGAACAATTGTGGATCCTGCCATAGCGACAGGGGCTAAATTCCGCTTGGCTTCTTCAGTTCCTTTTTGGATTGCTAGGGGAACTTCTTTTGCTTTTCCGTAACCAAGCCCAACGTGCCCTGCTCCATCGCCAACAACAACAAGTGCAGTGAAAGAGAAGCGTCGGCCTCCTTTAACAACCTTTGCGACACGATTTATATGAATAACTCGAGATTCACGTAATCCAGATTCTTCAACATTTACCGATTGCGTATCCACTAAAACTCCAGTCCTTTTTCACGGGCGGCATCCGCAAGCGCAGCCACACGTCCGTGATAGATGTAACCACCGCGATCAAACACAACAGTCGTAACTCCTGCTTCTTTGGCACGTTCAGCTATCGCTGCGCCTACCATTTTTGCTGCTTCTACACCACGTAAACCATCAGCCACTCCGGCTTGTTGCGTGGAAGCTGAAACAATTGTTTTTCCTAAATCATCATCAATAATTTGTGCAGAGATATTGTTCGCTGATCTGAATACAGATAAGCGTGGCCTTTCGCTTGAACCGTAAACATTCTTGCGTACTCGTTTGTGGCGTCGTATCCTTGCAGACCTGCGATCTATAGTTTGTGCGCTCATTACTTAGCCGCCTTTCCAGCTTTACGGGCCACATGTTCTCCTAGGTAACGAACTCCTTTACCTTTATAAGGTTCTGGCTTTCTAAAAGAACGGATATTTGCTGCAACTTGTCCAACAGCTTGCTTATCTATTCCTGTAACAATAATTCTTGTTGGTTCAGGTACTTCAAAAGAAATTCCCTCTGGAGCCTCAACTGAAACAGGATGACTGAATCCAAGTTGTAGTTCTAGAGATGACTGTCCCTTAGCTTGAGCTCGATACCCCACACCTATGATTTCTAGTTCCTTGCTAAATCCTTCAGAGACTCCAATGACCATATTATTTATCAGCGAGCGTGTAAGTCCGTGTAGTGCCCGGCTTGTGCGCTCATCGTCTGGGCGTTCAACTAGAACTTGGTCTCCGTCTTGACGGACACTTATTGATCCAGGAACTTCAAGATCGAGTGTTCCTTTCGGGCCTTTTACTTCAACGCTTTTGCCTGATATTCCTATTTCAACACCATTTGGAACAGAGATTGGAGCTTTACCTATACGCGACATTTTTATCCCTTACCACACATAACAGAGAACTTCGCCGCCTATACGTCGGCGACGTGCCTCTCGGTCGCTCATCAGACCTTTACTTGTACTAATTACAGCTACGCCTAATCCGCCAAGAACTCTTGGGATTTCATCTGCGTTTGAATAGACGCGTAGACCAGGGGAAGAAACTCTTTTAACCCCACTAATAACTCTCTCTCGATTTGGAGAGTATTTCATGGTGATGCTTAGATCCTGTCCGGGTCCTCTATCACTATCGGTTACGGAGTAATCAACAATGTAACCTTCTTCCTTAAGCATTTCTGCCAAAGCTATTTTCTGCTTTGAAGACGGCATTTTCACGCCATCATGCATAGCGATATTGGCATTGCGGATACGAGTAAGCATGTCTGCTACTGGATCAGTCATAGTCATCTCAGATCAACCTCCTTACCAACTCGACTTCGTAAGACCTGGGATTTCGCCTTTATGTGCCATTTCTCTTAAGCACACTCGGCAAAGATTAAACTTGCGATATACAGACCGTGGACGTCCACATCGACGGCATCGGGTGTACGCGCGAACTTTAAATTTTGGAGTCTTTTTTTGTTTATTTACTAAGGCTTTTTTTGCCATTACCGTACCTCTTGTCGAAATGGGAAATTAAATGCTTCGAGCAATGCCCGGCCCTCTTCATCTGTACGAGCCGAAGTCACAATAGTGATGTCCATTCCTCTGACTTTGTCTATTTTGTCGTAATTTATTTCTGGGAAAATTAATTGCTCAGTAATGCCCAATGTGTAATTCCCATGACCGTCAAATGACTTAGGGTTTAATCCTCGGAAATCTCGAATTCTTGGGATAGCCAATGTCATTAACCGATCAAAGAACTCATACATTCTTTGACCTCTAAGTGTGACCTTTGCTCCAATAGCTTGGCCTTCGCGAAGACGGAAATTAGAAATAGATTTTTTTGCTCTTGTTAACAAAGGTTTTTGTCCAGAAATAAGTTCTAGATCTGCGGTTGCTCCCTCAATCTGTTTAGCTTGCTGAGCGGCCTCACCAACACCCATGTTGATTACAATTTTTACTAATTTTGGAGCTTGCATGATGTTGCTAAGACCTAAATCTGTTTGAAGCTTCTGCCGAAGTTCGTTTTGATATAAGTCACTAAGACGCTCGGAGGTAGATAATGCTTCAACCATCAAGATCAACTCCTGTTCGTTTACATATCCGTACTTTTTCACCGGATTCATTAAACCGATAACCAACTCGAGTCGGTTTCCCATCACTAGGGCTTAATATTGCAACATTTGAAGCATCAATTGGCATTGCTTTATCAATGATTCCACCTTGCATAGTTGCAGATGTGGCTTTTTGATGTCGCTTAACCATGTTTACGCCTTCAATAATTACTTTGTTTTCTGCTGGTAAAGCGCGGCTCACAGCACCTTCGCGACCACGATCTTTCCCTGCTAAGACAACCACGTTGTCACCCTTACGTATCTTCATTTAGAGGACCTCCGGAGCTAGAGAAACTATCCTCATGAACTTCTTATCTCGAAGCTCGCGACCCACTGGTCCAAAAATTCGAGTACCTCTTGGTTGAAGTTGGTCATTTATGAGGACAGCTGCATTCTCATCAAATCGAATGTATGAACCGTCAGGGCGTCGTCGTTCTTTTTTAGTTCGTACCACAACACACTTGACTACTTCACCTTTTTTTACAGCAGCCCCTGGATTTGCATCCTTAACAGTTGCAACAAAAACATCGCCTATAGACGCGTACCTTCTTTTTGAACCACCAAGTACTTTGATGCATAAAACTTCTCGCGCTCCCGAATTGTCAGCAACTCGAAGGCGTGTTTCTTGCTGAATCATTACTTCGCCCTTTCAAGAATCTCGACAAGTCGCCATCTTTTCAATTTTGAAATTGGACGTGTCTCTTGAATTCTCACGCGGTCACCTACTTGCATCTCATTTGTTTCATCATGTACATGCAATTTCTTTGAACGTTGAACAGTCTTTGAATACTTACGGTGACGTACGCGGTCAGTTACCTGAACGACTGCAGTTTTATTTTGGATATCTGAAACGACTAAGCCTTCCCGGACTTTACGAGGATTCGGGCGCTCTGTCTCTTGTAGATCATCTGCCATTAGTCAGCAACCTCCTCATCGTTGTCAATCGCTTCAGCTGAAGCGATTTCTCTAGCTCGAAGTTCAGTTTGAATACGAGCTACTTCTTTCTTTACTTGGCCAAGCCGAGAATGATTTTCAAGTTGGCCAGTTAACAGTTGGAAACGAAGGTTAAACAGTTCCTCTTTCGCATCACTTAACTGTTCATATAAGTCAAGGTCTCCCAAATCGGTCAATGCTTTGTTACGAGCCATAATTAAAACTTCTCCTCGCGTTCAACAAACCGAGCTTTAATAGGCAATTTCTGAATTGCTCTGTTTATTGCTTGTCTAGCGGTATCTGCATCATGGTAAGAGAGTTCAAACAGGATCCTTCCTGGCTTAACTACTGCCACCCAGCCTTCAACATTTCCTTTTCCTGAGCCCATACGAGTTTCTGCAGGTTTCTGTGTAACAGGCTTGTCAGGAAATACATTTATCCAAACTTTTCCGCCTCTTTTAATATGACGAGTCATAGCAATACGAGCTGCTTCTATTTGTCTAGCTGTTATCCAACCAGGCTCAAGAGCTTGAATACCAAACTCGCCAAAAGTAACTTCTGTTTGACCTTTACTGTTTCCGCGCATACGACCGCGATGATGTTTACGATGCGCAACTTTTTTAGGCATAAGCATTTCAGTCACCACTCTCTAAACGGAAATGAGGTGTTTCACGTGAGTCATGTGTTGATCGTTCTATTTCCTCTTCTTCGGCAAGTAGTTTCTCAAATGCTTCGTCACCTTCTTTAACTAAGGGCGTCATTTCAACTTCTTCATCTTCAAAATTAGGGCTCTCTTGTTCTGCATCTGATACTTCTGCCTCACTGGTCTCACTATCTGCAGAACGTCGGCGTGCTGCCGCAGAAGAAACTACTGTTTTAGGTTCTGCTGCTGGACCGGAAGTCTCGCCAACCGCCATAGCTGCTTCACGAGTTGCTTTATCTTCCATTTGACTCTTGTAAGGAAGAATGTCGCCCTTGTAAATCCAGACTTTTACACCGATTCTTCCGTATGTTGTATGTGCTTCACGGAACCCATAATCAACATCTGCTCGAAGCGTATGGAGTGGAACTCTTCCTTCGCGATACCACTCTGTACGAGCCATTTCAGATCCACCTAGACGTCCAGAGCACTGAACGCGAATACCAAGTGCGCCTGCTTTCTGAGCATTCTGTACAGCTCTCTTCATAGCCCGACGGAAAGCGATTCGGCCCATTAACTGATCTGCTACACCTTGTGCGATCAAAGCTGCATCAATCTCTGGTTCCTTAATTTCTTGAATATTAAGGGCTACACGATTATTGCCAGTTATTTTTCCTAATCCGGTTCGCAATCGATCAGCTTCGGCACCTTTACGGCCGATTACTATGCCAGGACGCGCTGTATGAACATCTACACGAACTTTGTCTCGAGTTCGTTCTACTTCAACTCTACTTATGGCTGCATGCGGTAGCTCTGTAAGTAAATAGTCACGAATTTCCCAATCTTCTATGAGATTGTCTGCGTATTCTTGACGAGTAGCGAACCATCTTGATTTCCAATCAGTAGTTACACCTAATCGAAAACCGTAAGGATTAACTTTCTGTCCCATTAGTTGCTCTCTTCTTCTTCTGTAACTGAAGATTCAACTTCGTTTTCTTCAGTTTCTTCAACTTCCTCAGCATCAACAGCCTCTTCTACTGCTTCAACTTCCTCAGCATCAGCAGCCTCTTCTACTGCTTCAACTTCCTCAGCATCAACAGCCTCTTCTACTGCTTCAACTTCCTCAGCATCAACAGCCTCTTCCAACTCTTCTTCATCTTGGGCACGAGATTCAGCCGCTGCTCGACTCTTTTCGACTCGTTGACGTCGGGCCTCTGCTGCTTGCTGACTTGGCCCAGAACGACCCCGTTGTTCATCTCGAGCTTGCTGCGTAGCAATTTCCTCTGATGTATATCTGCCCATAATGATCGTAATATGACAAGTTCGTTTGAGAATTGGGGTAGCACGACCGCGAGCACGAGGTCTCCATCGTTTTAACGTAGGCCCTTCATCGGCGTAACATGCTGAGACAAAGAGTTCTTCAGCTGGAATTCCATCATTGTTTTCAGCATTTGAGACTGCTGAATCTAAACATTTCGCTACGACTTCTGAAACACTGCGCTCTGAAAATGCAAGAATCTCAGAAGCCCTACCATAGGACTCTCCACGGATTAAATTTAAAACTTCCCGCGCCTTGAACGCCGAAACTCTCACATAGCGAACAACTGCACGAGTACCAGGACGCTCGTTAGTCTTTGTGGCCGCCATTAGCGCTGCGCTCCCTTTTCCTGTCCGGCATGATGTCGGAAAGTCCGAGTTGGGGCAAACTCCCCTAACTTATGGCCGATCATTGCTTCTGTTATAAAGACAGGAACATGTTTACGACCATCATGAACTCCTAGAGTGTGACCAATCATGTCTGGAATAATTGTGGACCTACGTGACCAAGTTCTAATAACTTTTTTATCTCCCGATGCATTCATCTCATCAACTTTTTTAAGTAGATGATCATCTACAAATGGTCCTTTTTTAAGACTCCGAGGCATATCTCCTACCTTCGCGATCCACGACGTCGACGTCGACGCACGATCATTTTGTCTGATTGTTTACTACGTGGACGAGTGCGTCCTTCTGGTTTACCCCAAGGAGAAACTGGATGACGGCCACCAGATGACTTTCCTTCACCACCCCCAAGTGGATGGTCTACAGGGTTCATCGCTACACCTCTAGTTTGAGGTCTAACGCCTTTCCAACGATTTCGTCCAGCTTTTCCTATTTTTGTTAATTCGTGTTCCTGGTTTCCAACTTCTCCGACTGTAGCTCGGCAATCAATTGGGACTCTTCTCATTTCTGTGCTTGGAAGACGCAAAGTCGCGTAACTCCCTTCCTTAGCAACTAGCTGAACACTTGATCCGGCACTACGAGCTAACTTTCCTCCGCCCTCGGGGTATAACTCAACATTATGAATTGTTGTTCCAACTGGGATATAGCGAAGCGGCAACGCATTACCAGCCTTAATTTCAGATCCTTGTCCAGACTGAAGCGTCTCACCGACTTCTACGCCTTTTGGAGCAAGAATATATCGTTTTTCGCCGTCATGATAATGAAGAAGCAAGATACGACAACTGCGATTTGGATCGTATTCAACGGCAGCAACTTTGGCTGGAACCCCATCTTTATTCCGCCGGAAATCAACTAATCGATACTGTTGTTTATGCCCGCCTCCACGGTGACGAGCGGTTTTGCGACCATAGTTATTACGACCACCAGTTGATTTCTGTTTCTCTACAAGAGAACGTTCAGGTTTAGTCTTTGTTATCTCGGAAAAATCAGAGACTGTTTGAAATCGGCGACCCGGGCTAGTTGGTTTACGTCTACGTTGCGGCATATAACTAAACCTCAAACAATTCAATTGAGTCACCCTCAATAAGGGTGACATAAGCACGTTTTATATCAGGTCGTTTGCCAAAGGTTCCGTTACGTCGATTGCGCTTTCTTTTTCCATCACGATTCAAAGTATTTACTTTGGTTACTGTTACATCAAAAACTGTTTCAATCGCATCTCTTATTTCTGGTTTTGTAGCCGATTTATGTACTACAAAAGTGTAGACATTGTCCTCAAGAAGGCTGTAAGACTTCTCAGAGACGACTGGCTCAATTATGACATCTCTTGGATCTTTCATTTCTCTTCTTCTTTCTCCGTTGAAGAAGGCAAAGTTTCTTTTGTGAAAATCACCCAGTCGCTTACCAAGATGTCATAAGCATTTAATTCACCACGGCTTACTGTGTGCACCATTGGTAGGTTCGCGAAACTCTTCCAAGTATTTACTTCTTCGATGTCGGCGACTATTAGAACACGTCCTTCAGCTCCCAATTTCGCTAATGAATTTCGAGCTTCTTTTGTCGAAGGAACTTCGAAGTTCCAAGAATCTACGACCATCACTTTGCCATCTGCTGCGCGATCTGAAAGAGCTGATCTTAAAGCTAGGGCGATCATTTTCTTTGGTGTTCTCTGGGCGTAACTTCGTGGCTTAGGTCCTAGAGCGACACCACCGCCACGCCATATTGGAGATCTGATTGATCCATGTCGCGCTCTACCTGTTCCCTTTTGCCTCCATGGCTTAGCTCCCCCTCCACGGACTTCAGAACGGGTTTTTGTACTTTGAGTTCCGCTTCGTCGAGCAGCTAATTGTGCTGTTACGACTTGATGCATTACTGCCACATTTGGCTCAATGCCAAAAATATTTTGATCTAAATCTATTGATCCAGATGATTTTCCATTGCGGTCCTGTAAGGCGACACTACTCATAGCTATGCTCCTTTGACCGCATCACGGATTAGCACCACGGAACCATTTGGACCCGGTACTGCACCTCTGACAAGTAAAATTTCACGTTCTGCATCTGCTTGAACAACCGACAAATTAAGAATGGTTGTTTTCTGGTTTCCCATGCGTCCAGGCATGCGTTTTCCTCTAAATATTCGAGAAGGAGTAGCACATTGTCCAACAGCCCCAGGCTTGCGATGTACTTTATGAGCACCGTGTGAAGCTGGTAAACCTCCAAACCCATGGCGCTTCATCGCACCTGCAAATCCTTTTCCTTTACTCACTGAAGTAACGTCAACACGGCCTATCTCAGCCATTTCATCAACCGTTATTTCTTGACCTACTTGGTAATCAGCCACATCATCAATTCGGAGTTCTACTAGCCGACTACCAGGAACAACACCCGAGTTAGCAAAATGGCCAGCTTCAGGTTGTTTCATTTTTTCGATATCTTTTTCGCCGAACGTGATCTGAAGAGCGCTGTACCCATCACGTTCTTGTGTCTTAACTTGAACTACACGGTTTGGCCGTACACGCAGAACAGTCACAGGAATGACTTGGTTGTCATCATCCCATACTTGTGTCATGCCGACTTTTTCGCCGACTATTGCTTTATTGGCCATAACTATTCCTGATTTTTGACAAATTAACTTTCAAAAGTGCCAAAACTAGATGCTTATTCAAATGGAAACTCCGCATAGGCAGGTGCCCAGCGGAGCGGATAATTCGGTTGTGTCATGTGGTTCCTGCTCTTTAACAGATCCAGGCCTATATGAACTTCAGTTTGTCACGTAGGGAATTTCCCAAATACGCCAAGAGTTAAGGCTAAAGGGAAAGATGTGCTAATCCAACTATTGAGTACGAGTATCCCTCCTAAATGTGTTTTTTGACACTACTTTCAGGTTGATGTCTAAAACACCAGAGTCAGATAATTCGTCTAAACCACCTAAATGGCTAGCTAGAGCCATCCTCTTTGGTCTTATTGGTTACGCGATTTTGGGGTATGTATTAAGTATTCTTTCTGACCTGCGGTCATTATCAATAATGATTCTGGTGTCCCTTTTCCTTTCCTTTGCAATTGAACCTGCTGTAAACAGAATGGAGAGGTGGAATATACGCCGCGGCTTAGCCACTGGATTGATGTTTCTAGGGGTTCTAGGGGCAATAGGAGGATTTGGCATCGCTGTAGGCTCACTTCTAGCAGACCAACTAACAGAATTCTCAGAGAACGTCCCGAATTACCTTTCTGATATTGACGAATTTCTTGAAGACAATTTTGGCATTGAGGGTGCCACTGCAGATATTCAGGCAGATTATGAAGATGGGGCTCTTGCTAAACAATTAGGTTCATTTGCTGATGACTTAGCTCGATTTGGCTCAACTATCGTGAATATTTTGTTCCAATTATTCACGATCGGACTTTTTTCTTTTTACCTTGTAGCAGAAGGACCAAAATTAAGACGCTCAGTGTGTTCTCTTCTTCCCGCTCATCGGCAAAAAAGAGTTTTAGAAATCTGGGATATAGCTATTGCTAAAACCGGTGGCTACATTGCTTCGCGAGCGATACTTGCCTTAATCGCTGCTCTTATCCATTGGGCGGCCTTTGTAATTATTGGTATGCCTTCTTCATTAGCGCTTGCGATATGGGTGGGTGTAATTTCTCAGTTCATTCCGGTTGTTGGTACCTATATTGCTGGTGTTCTCCCACTCCTAGTTGGGTTGCTAGATGAGCCTGCTACCGGTATTTGGGCCCTGATAATCATTGTTGTCTATCAACAGTTAGAGAACTACATACTCTCCCCTCGTATTACTGCCCAGACTATGGAGATCCATGTTGCCGTTGCATTTGGAGCCGTTATCGCGGGTAACGCTATTCTTGGCATCATTGGAGCCCTTCTTGCTCTTCCTTTTGCCGCTACCCTTCAATCGATTTTTTCTGCTGCGGCTGAACGTCACGATATAGATGAAGATTTATTATTTGAAAGTCGCCGAAGACGTGGGCACGCTGAGAGCAAAGAGGTAAATGAGTCCGAAGACGAAGATCCAGAAGATAGCTAGGTTCGAATTATTAATCGTTGCTGCGTATTTTTGCAAGTAAACGAAGAATCTCTAAGTAGACCCAAATTGTAGTCAGTAGTAAACCAAAGCCAGCGAGCCATTCCACTTCTTTGGGCGCCTTGGCTTCTACTGCTTTTTCGATCAAATCAAAATCAAGTAAATAATGCATTGACGCAATGCCTACAATTACCAGACTTATAAGAATGCCAAATGGTCCTGAATCATGAAGGAATGGGACTTGGAAATTGACTCCAACAAGGTGCATCAAGATCTGGAATAGGTAAACGCCCATGATGGCAAAAGTTGCACCGAAGATGAACCGGCGCATTTTTCCTGTTACTTTTACAATGCGAGTGCTGTAAAGCCATAGCATTGTGCCAAATACTCCAACGGTTAATAGTGCGGCTTGTAAAGCTATTCCATCAAAACTGTATTCGTACAACTTGGTTATTGAGCCAAGAAGTAAGCCTTCAACAACTGCGTAAATTGGAGCGAGAATTCGTGCAGAAGATGGTTTCAAGTACGATGCGAAACAAAGAACTAATCCAGCAAGTACAGCAGGGATATACCAGCCGGGTAAAGAAACATTGACTGGAGATACTTCTGTGATGGCCCATCCAATAAAACCACCAATTAGTAAGAGTGCGAAAAGTAACCGAGTTACTCGAGCTACTCCCCTAATGGTTATGAATTCTTCTGAAGATGGAAGCCTGTCTCTACGAGCCCGAAGCCCCTTGGGTTCTTCAATGGGGCTATCCATTTGAAGTGTTTCTTCATTTAGTAACGCGTTACTCATTCAAATTCCTAAAACTTTTGATCCTTGAAAGAACTAACTTTGTTGAAGTTTTATTTCAATATCAACGCCGGCTGGTAGGTCAAGACGCTGAAGAGAATCAACTGTTTTAGCCCCAGGATTAACGATGTCAAGTAAACGCTTGTGTATACGCATCTCAAAGTGTTCACGTGAATCTTTATCTTTGAATGGTCCTTTTATGACCGTGTACCGATGTTTTTCAGTTGGAAGAGGAACCGGACCACGAATATCTGCTTTTGTTCGGCGAACTGTTTCCACAATTTTTTTTGTGGATTGGTCGATCACTTCGTGATCATATGCCTTAAGACGTATTCTGATTTTTTGTCCGGTTGCCATTGCTGTTACTTAATTACTTTTGTAACTGCGCCAGCCCCAACGGTTCTACCACCTTCACGAATGGCGAACCGAAGACCTTCGTCCATAGCAATTGGAGCTATTAGCTCAACTGTCATGGATGTGTTGTCTCCTGGCATGCACATCTCTGTTCCATCGGGAAGTGCGATAGTTCCGGTTACGTCAGTTGTTCTGAAATAGAACTGTGGTCGGTAGTTGGAGAAGAAAGGCTTATGCCGCCCTCCCTCTTTCTGATCCAAGACATATACCTCTGCTTCAAAATGAGTGTGAGGTGTAATAGATCCAGGCTTAGCTAGAACCTGACCCCTCTGTACATCTTCTTTATCAATTCCACGTAGAAGTACACCTACGTTGTCTCCTGCTTGACCTTCGTCAAGAATCTTTCGGAACATTTCAACACCTGTACACGTCGTTGTTGCCGTTTCTTTGAGGCCAACAATTTCAATATTGTCACTGGTGTTAATAATTCCTTGTTCGATTCTTCCGGTAACCACGGTTCCGCGTCCGGTAATTGAGAAGACATCTTCAATTGGCATCAAGAAGTCTTTATCAACATCGCGATCAGGAGTAGGGACATAAGCATCTACTTGGGACATCAACTCAACGATTTGGTCTCCCGCGTCACTATCTCCTTCAAGAGCCTTGAGTGCAGACACTCTGCAAACAGGGGTGTCATCACCAGGAAAATCGTATTCATCTAAAAGTTCTCTTACTTCCATTTCAACAAGTTCAAGAAGTTCTTCATCATCCACCATGTCACATTTGTTCAAAGCGACAACAATTTTTGGAACTCCTACCTGTCGAGCTAACAGAACGTGCTCTCTTGTTTGAGGCATAGGTCCGTCTGCTGCTGAAACAACCAAAATTGCCCCGTCTACCTGAGCTGCACCGGTAATCATGTTTTTGATGTAGTCAGCGTGTCCAGGCATATCTACGTGGGCATAGTGACGGTTGTCTGTCTCGTATTCAACGTGTGAAACATTAATTGTGATTCCACGTTCACGTTCTTCAGGTGCCTTATCAATGTCCCCAAACTCAGTGAAGGATGTGGACTCCGGATTACGGTCTGAAAGGACCTTTGTTATAGCTGCGGTAAGTGTTGTTTTACCATGATCGATATGTCCCATGGTTCCAACATTTACGTGTGGCTTGTTGCGTTCGAACTGCTCCTTGGCCATTGCTTTTTCCTTAATTTCTCTCTTTTTTATTCACCGCGTATGCGGCTTACGATCTCTTCTTGCACTGACCCGGGTGTTTGTTGATACGAGTCAAACTGCATGGTATAGGTCGCACGCCCTTGAGTGCGCGACCGCAAGTCTGTAGCGTATCCAAACATTTCCGATAACGGTACCTGTGCGGAAACAACTTGATTTGGTCCACGGGCTTCCATTTGCCCAACTCGCCCTCGTCGAGAGTTCAAATCACCCACTACATCCCCCATATAATCTTCGGGAGTTACTACTTCTACGGCCATAATTGGCTCTAATAAGACTGGCTTAGCGCGAGGCATAACTTCCCTAAACCATGCTTGTGCGGCAATTTTAAACGCCATTTCTGAAGAGTCAACATCATGGTGTTTCCCGTCTTCAAGAGTTACTTTTAATCCAAGAACTGGAAAGCCAGCTAACACGCCATTGGTTAGTGAAGACTCAATTCCTTGATTCACTGCTGGAATATATTCTTTAGGTATACGGCCACCAGTAACTGTGTCTTCAAAGGAATAGGTTGAGCCTTCTTCTTCATCAGTCCATGGCTCAACGGAGGCAACTATTTCTGCGAATTGACCTGAACCACCACTTTGTTTCTTATGCGTATACCTGTGACTTTCAATATTTTTAGTAATCGTCTCTCGGTAAGCTACTTGTGGTCGACCGACATTGGCGTCTACCCGAAATTCACGCAACATTCTGTCAACAAGAACTTCAAGGTGTAGTTCTCCCATACCGCCAATAATGGTTTGACCGGTTTCATCATCACTGTGCACAGTGAATGTTGGGTCTTCTTCAGATAAAGAGAATAAGGCTTTACCCATTTTGTCTTGATCCGCTTTTGATCGTGGTTCCACGGCAACATGAATCACAGGATCTGGGAAGTCTAATTTCTCTAGCATGATGGGGTGATCTACCGAGGACAGCGTGTCTCCGGTTCTAGTGTTCTTCATACCTATTCCGGCTACGATGTCGCCCGTTCGAACGTCATCTCGATCTTCACGATCGTTTGCATGCATTTCTAGAATTCGCCCAATTCTTTCTTTATCTCCCGTACGAGTATTTAAAACAGTTCCACCTTTTTCGAGGGTGCCGCTGTAAACACGGAAATATGTCAATTTCCCTACATGTGGGTCTGTCATGATTTTGAAGGCCAAAGCAGAGAAAGGCTCATTGTCATCAACTGATCTAGTCTCGTCCTCTTCAGTGCGGGGATGAAGACCTTCTACTGGTGGGAGGTCAACTGGAGAGGGTAAGAACTCAACAACTGCATCAAGTAAGGGTTGAACTCCCTTGTTCTTAAAAGCGCTACCTGTAAGAATTGGGACACAGTCTCCAGAAAGAGTCCCAGCCCTAATGGCTGTGCGAAGATCTTCTTCGGTTATTTCTTCTTCGCTAACAAATTTCTCGAGAATATTTTCATCAAACTCAGCTAATACATCAATAAGTCCGGAACGATATTCTGCTGCTTTTGCTGCTAAATCTTCTGGTATGTCAACGACATCCCATGAAGCTCCTAGATCTTCGCTCTGCCATACAAGAGCTTTCATCGCAATTAAATCAATGACTCCGGCAAAATCTGATTCAGATCCGATCGGAAGTTGTATTACGGCAGATTTACATCCGAGTCGTTCATTTATTGTGTCTAATACAAAGTAAAAATCGGCTCCGATTCTGTCCATTTTGTTGATGAAACACATTCTGGGAACTTTGTATCTATCGGCTTGTCTCCAAACAGTTTCTGTTTGTGGTTCAACTCCTGCAACGCCATCAAATACAGCAACTGCGCCATCAAGAACTCTTAAGGATCTCTCTACCTCGACTGTGAAATCAACGTGCCCTGGGGTATCTATGATGTTGATTCGGTGGTCATTCCAGAAGCAACTCGTGGCTGCAGAAGTAATTGTTATCCCACGTTCCTGTTCTTGTTCCATCCAATCCATGGTGGCTGCACCATCATGTACTTCACCGATCTTGTAATTCACTCCGGTGTAATAGAGAATGCGCTCCGTAGTAGTGGTTTTACCAGCGTCAATATGGGCCATAATGCCAATATTGCGTGTTTTTTCTAGGGGATGTCGATCAGCCATTTTTTACTCGCGTTTATTTATTTTAATGTTTAGGGATTTCAACTAACTTCTGAAGTAATTTTAGAGCATTCTCGCTTTATTTCGGGGAATGTTCTACCAACGATAATGAGCGAAAGCTTTATTAGCTTCAGCCATCTTATGTGTGTCTTCTCGTCGTTTTACCGATGCTCCAACACCATTTGAAGCATCTAGTATTTCATTTGCTAGACGTTCGGCCATAGTATGTTCACGCCTTGATCGGGCAAAAGTAACCATCCAGCGAATCGCTAGAGTTGTCGCTCGACGAGGACGAACTTCAACAGGTACTTGATAAGTTGCTCCGCCCACTCGTCTACTTTTAACTTCTAACTGTGGCTTAACATTTTCTAAAGCGTTCTTTAATGCACTAATGGGATCTGAACCAGTTTTGGTTTCAACAGTAGCTAATGCCTCATAAACGATGCCTTCAGCAGTTGACCGTTTACCTCGTTGCAATATTTTATTTATTAACTGCGTTACTAAAACTGAACGATAAACCGGGTCTGGTGTTAACTCGCGGCGTAAGGCAGGTCCTTTTCTTGGCATGACTAGCCTTCCTTCTTAGCGCCATACCGGCTGCGGGCTTGTTGTCTTTGGCTAACACCAGCGGTGTCAAGAGTGCCTCGGATTACTTTATATCTAACTCCAGGAAGATCTTTTACACGGCCACCTCTTACAAGCACTATTGAGTGTTCTTGCAGATTGTGTCCCTCGCCAGGAATGTATGCAGTTACTTCAATACCAGTTGTAAGTCGAACACGAGCAACTTTCCGCAAAGCAGAATTTGGTTTTTTTGGCGTAGTTGTGAAAACACGCGTACAAACTCCACGCCTTTGTGGTGCTCCGTTAAGTGCAGGCGTAGATTCTTTAGTTCTTTTCGATTTACGTCCTTTTCGAACTAATTGTTGAATTGTGGGCACAGAACTACCTCAAAAAAATTTTCTACTAAGTCTGGAGAGGATACGAATTTTTACTTTCGAACCTTGGTTGGATTTAATGTCCAGACATGGTTTCCAACCGATAGACGAGTCTACGAGCAACGATTCCACTTACAAACAAATCATGAAGTTAAGCAGTGGGATCAGTATCTTCTGTTTCAGCTGCTAAGGCGATTACATCTGCCTCATATGCACCTTCAAACTGATCTTCACTTGAGTCCGTCTGTCCAGCTAACCATTCAGCAAGGTCTTGTTCTTCATCGACTGAGCTGTAGTAATCCATTGGCTTATAATCAGGCGCATGTGGAGCAACGTTTCTATGTTGCGACATTCCTGTACCAGCAGGTACGAGTTTCCCGATAATTATGTTTTCCTTAAGTCCAACTAGACCATCACTCTTTGATTCAATGGCTGCTTCTGTAAGTACACGTGTAGTTTCTTGGAATGAAGCGGCTGATAGCCAAGACTGTGTAGCAAGAGAAGCTTTTGTAATACCCATCAATTCAGGTCGCCCTTCCGCTGGTTTTTGTCCTTCATCGACTAACAAACGGTTAGTTTCAGCAAAGGCCCTTTGGTCTACTTGTTCTTCTGGCAGAAACTCTGAGTCTCCTGGGTCAATGATTTTTACTCTCCGTGTCATCTGTCGAACAATTAGTTCTATATGTTTGTCATGGATTGACACGCCCTGATCTCGATAGACCTTCTGTACTTCCTCTACGAGATATTGTTGAGTTTCTCTCACACCTTTAATTTCTAATAATTCTTTAGGGTCTCTTGGACCTTCAACAATTGCATCTCCGGCTTTAACTTCTTGGCCATCGGATACTTCCAACCGAGGTTGTCCAGGGATCAAGTAGGTTTCTTCTGTGCCATCATCAGCGACAACAGTGACTTCACGTCCTCTGCCCTCATCTTCACCTAAACGTACAACTCCAGAAATACGAGCCAAGGTTGCTTTTCCTTTTGGAGTTCTTGCTTCAAAAAGTTCGACAACTCTAGGGAGACCTCCAGCAAGGTCTTTTCCTGCAACACCTCCAGTATGGAATGTACGCATGGTTAATTGTGTTCCAGGTTCCCCAATTGACTGAGCGGCGATTACACCGACTGCCTCACCGACTTCAATTGGTTTACTTGTAGCTAGAGACATTCCGTAACAGGCTGCTGAAATGCCTATTGCTGAGTCGTCAGTTAAAGGAGAGAGAACTCTCACTCGATTAACTTCCGGGTCGTCTCTAAGAATATTCATTTCATTTTCGCCAACAATTGTTCCGGCTTCTAATACAGATCCATCGGAAAGTTTGATTTCATCAGCAAGAGTTCGGCTTAATAAGCGTGTATCAAGGTAGGTTCTTTTATCTTCTTGGTCTGGTTCAACATCTTCAATCCAAACACCGAAGACAGGGCCATCTCCTTCAAATGGATCATTCTCATTAATTATGAGTTCTTGTGAGACGTCAACTAGACGTCTTGTTAAGTAACCAGAGTCAGCGGTTCTTAAAGCCGTATCAACTAATCCTTTTCGTGCTCCCGGTGTAGCAATGAAATATTCAAGCATCGCTAAACCTTCTCGGAAGTTTGACTTGATAGGCCGAGGGATCATATCTCCACGTGGGTTAGCCACGAGACCACGCATACCAGCAATCTGTCTGACCTGCATCATGTTTCCGCGTGCACCTGAATCAACCATGACATCTATCGGGTTAAAACGTTGAGCTTGTAAAGCCACAATCATTTTTTCTGTCACTTCTGCGGTAGCAGCATTCCAAATCTCTACTTCTTTTTGGCGTCTTTCTCCGTCAGTAATAATTCCTCGACGGAATTGAGTTTCTACTTTCTCAGCATCTTTTTCGTGACGATCAAGAATGTCTCGCTTCTCAACTGGAGTTTTTACGTCATCTATTGAAACAGTTAACCCAGATTGTGTAGCAAATTTAAAACATAAGTCTTTTAAGTTGTCGAGGCTTTCAGCGACGACTTTCTTTGGATAATGTCTTGCAAGATCATCAACAAGATCAGTCATACCTTTTTTATCAACCTGGCTATTTATATACCCAAAGCCCTGGGGAAGTGCCTCATTGAAAAGAACTCGTCCAGGTGTAGTTGAATGCCATGTAGCAGGACTTCCATTAGATTCTGTGGCTTTCAAATCAGGGTATTCATCCGAGCGATACTCAATTGATGAATGAAGATTTATATTGCCCAATTCCAAAGCGTGTTCAATTTCGTGTATACGTCTGAACATTCCTTCTTTTTGTTCTGCATCTACAGGATCCATCGTGAGGTAATAACCACCGATGATCATGTCCTGTGTTGGAGTCACCAAAGGTCTACCATGTGCAGGGCTTAGAACATTGTTTGCAGAAAGCATAAGTATTCTTGCTTCTGCTTGTGCTTCTGCGGATAGAGGAAGATGGACTGCCATTTGATCACCATCAAAGTCAGCATTAAACGCTGTACAGACAAGCGGATGAATTTGAATCGCTTTGCCATCAACTAGCACTGGTTCAAATGCTTGAATACCTAAACGGTGCAAAGTTGGCGCGCGGTTAAGAAGAACAGGATGTTCTTTAATTACATCGCCAAGGACTCCCCACACATGTGCTTTCCGACGTTCAACCATACGTTTTGCAGATTTAATGTTCGGTGCTAATTCATCATCGACAAGACGTTTCATCACGAATGGTTTAAATAATTCAAGTGCCATAATTTTTGGCAAACCGCACTGATGGAATTTCAGCGTAGGCCCAGCAACAATTACTGAACGCCCAGAATAATCTACGCGCTTACCCAAAAGATTTTGACGGAAACGCCCCTGCTTACCTTTAAGCATGTCTGAGAGAGATTTAAGTGGACGATTGCCTGGACCAGTAACTGGTCTTCCACGTCGTCCATTGTCAAATAAAGCGTCTACAGCTTCCTGAAGCATCCTTTTCTCATTATTTATAATGATTCCGGGAGCTCCAAGATCTAACAATCTCTTCAAACGATTATTGCGATTTATAACTCTTCTATAAAGATCGTTTAAATCTGAGGTTGCAAACCGTCCACCATCGAGTTGAACCATCGGGCGAAGTTCTGGAGGAATCACTGGAACAGCATCAAGAATCATCGCTCGAGGATCATTAATTCTTCGACCATATTTATCTCTGCGGTTAAAAGCAGCCACTATCTTGAGTCGTTTGATAGCTTTCTGTTTACGTTGAGCAGAAAGGCCCTTTTCTCCAGAAGGTGGATCTATTTGCTCACGCAGTTTCATTTCTTCTTCATCGAAATCGGTTCGATCAATTAACCGGGCTAGGACGTCTGCTCCCATGCCTCCTTCAAAATAATCTCCCCAGCGGTCAGCTAGTTCTGTCCAAAGGCGCTCGTCTTCGATAATTTGTCGAGAGAAAAGTCCTTGGAATTCATCCCATGCACGATTTAAAACATCGATCTCTGATTCATACTGATCTCGAAGATAAGCAAGATCTTTGTCAGCAGCTTTTTGTAATGCTTTAAGATCGGCTTCTTTGCCATCCTCATTTTCTATTTCGGCTAATTCAGCTTCAAGAGTTTCCTGACGACGGTTAAGTTCTTCATCGCGCTCTTCTTCGATGGCTTTTCTTTCTTCAGCCAACTCTTCTTCGAGCATTGAGAGGTCTTCATGACGTTTCTCTTCATCTACCCAAACAACCATGTTTGCGGCAAAATAAATTACTTTCTCAAGTTGTTTAGCTTTTAGTTCTTCTCGTGGTTCTGTCCCCATAAGTAGATAAGCCAGCCAAGATCGTGTGCCGCGTAAATACCAAATGTGAACAGCAGGAGCTGCTAATTCAATATGGCCCATACGTTCGCGACGAACTTTTGAACGTGTAACTTCAACGCCACATCGTTCGCAAATAATCCCCTTAAATCTGACTCTCTTATACTTCCCGCAATAGCATTCCCAATCTTTTGTAGGCCCAAAGATCTTCTCGCAAAAAAGACCATCTTTTTCAGGCTTTAAAGTTCGGTAATTAATTGTCTCAGGCTTTTTAACTTCGCCGTTTGACCACATACGGATACCATCCGGTGTAGCTAAACCGATCTGAATTTGATTGAAATCATTAACATCAAGCACTTGTTTTTTTTCCTACATTTATTTCTATTTCGGGCCAATACTTACCTAATAACACCAACGTTTCGGCGTTCATCTTCATCATCTGAACCACGTTCTGGGCGGGATAGATCAATACCAAGTTCTTCCGTCGCCCGATAAACGTCTTCGTCTAATTCTCTTATCTCAACCTGCTGACCAGCTTGATCCAGCACTTCAACATCTAGGCACAAGGATTGCATTTCCTTAATCAAGACTTTGAAACTCTCCGGAATACCAGGTTCAGGAATATTGTCCCCTTTGACAATTGATTCATAAACACGTACCCGACCTAGAACGTCATCTGACTTAATTGTGAGTAATTCTTGTAAGCAATATGCAGCTCCATAAGCTTCAAGAGCCCAGACTTCCATTTCACCAAAACGCTGACCGCCAAACTGGGCCTTACCACCTAGTGGTTGTTGTGTGATCATTGAGTACGGGCCGGTAGAGCGTGCATGAACTTTGTCATCGATCAAGTGAGCCAACTTAAGAATATATACATAGCCAAGTGTCACCTCATTGTCATAAGGCTCCCCTGTTCGACCGTTGTATAAGGTTGCTTTACCGTCTAGACCTATCAATCTGTCACCGGAAGAAGCTTCAGGATTGATGTTGGTTAATATTTTTTGGATTGTTGGATGTTTTCCAGCTTGATCTTCTTCGTCCCAGTGCGCTCCGTCAAAGACTGGAGTAGCGACGTGTACCGCTGGAGGAGTGGACGGGCGAGTTTTACGCTCCGTTCCTCTAACAGGTTGCTGCCCTTCTATTTGGCCATTAACTTCCCATCCCCAACGGGCGCAGTAGCCAAGATGCGCTTCTAATACCTGGCCTACGTTCATTCGTGAAGGAACTCCAAGAGGGTTCAAAATAATGTCTACTGGTGTTCCATCAGCCATATAAGGCATGTCTTCTATTGGTAGTACTTTAGAAATAACACCTTTATTGCCGTGACGTCCAGCTAATTTGTCTCCAACACTAATCTTGCGTTTCTGTGCGACATACACACGAACTAGTTGGTTTACGCCTGGAGGTAATTCATCGCCTTCATCGCGATTGAACACTTTTACATCAATTACCTTCCCGCTTTCGCCGTGAGGAACTTTCATTGATGTATCGCGAACCTCTCGAGCTTTTTCGCCAAAGATTGCCCTCAATAAGCGTTCTTCGGGAGTTAACTCAGTTTCACCTTTTGGAGTTACCTTTCCTACTAGAACGTCGCCGGGTCCTACTTCAGCTCCAACTCTGACAATTCCCAAGTCGTCTAGGTCTGCCATGATTTCGTCAGAGAGGTTAGGAATATCTCTAGTGATTTCTTCAGGTCCTAGTTTTGTGTCACGCGCATCTACTTCGTGTTCATGGATATGAACAGAGGTAAGTACATCGTCTTTTACTAGACGTTCAGAAACAATGATGGCGTCTTCAAAGTTGTATCCTTCCCAACACATGAAAGCCACTAGTAAATTTTTGCCTAGTGCAAGTTCACCGCCATCAGTAGACGGTCCGTCTGCTAGAACTTGGCCTTTCTTTACTTTGTCACCAGGTGAGACCAGTACTTTCTGGTTAATGCAGGTGTTTTGATTTGAGCGTTGGAATTTCAGCAATTCATGTCTAACTGTTGGAGAGTCATGCCCTTCTGGGGTTTTTCTATATTCAACAGTGATGCCTACACCATCAACTTCAACAACGGTTCCAGCTTCTTGTGCCAGAATCATTTCGGCAGCATCATGGGCTGCTTTGGCTTCAATTCCAGTTCCTATATAGGGTGCTTCACTTCTCAAAAGTGGCACTGCTTGTCTCTGCATGTTTGCGCCCATCAGCGCTCTGTTAGCATCGTCATGCTCTAAGAATGGGATTAGTGCAGTGGCCACTGAAACAATTTGTTTTGGTGAAACGTCCATTAACTGAACTTCTTCAGCTGGTACATAAGAAATTTCTGTAGTTGCACCGAAGAACACGTCTCTTTCGAGTTGAAGTTTCAAATCATTCAAAGACGCTGCTTGCGGTGACTGTCTTACCAGCACCCTTTCATTTACGAATCTTCCGTTTTTGTCAAGAGGTGCGTTTGCCTGAGCTACAACATATTCTTCTTCTTCGTCAGCGGCGAGGTAGCGGATTTCATCAGTTACCTTTCCGTTCTTTACGACTCGATATGGGCACTCTATGAAACCAAATTCATTTACTTGGCCGTAGGTTGCTAGCCCCCCAATAAGTCCAATATTTGGCCCTTCTGGTGTTTCAATTGGGCACATGCGGCCATAGTGAGAAAAGTGAACATCTCTTACTTCAAATCCAGCTCTTTCTCGTGAAAGTCCACCTGGTCCAAGAGCTGAAAGACGACGTCGGTGGTTTAACCCGGATAACGGGTTGACTTGATCCATAAACTGAGAAAGTTGGCTTGCTCCAAAGAACTCTTTTATGGCAGCCACCACTGGTCGGATGTTGATCAAGCTTGTGGGTGTGATTGACTCCACATCTTGTGTGGTCATTCGTTCCCTTACTACTCGTTCTAAGCGAGATAAACCAATGCGAACTTGGTTCTGGATTAATTCCCCTACTGAACGAACTCGTCGATTCGCGAAATGGTCTTGATCATCTAAGCGATAGCCAGGTTCACCTTTTGCTAAGTGAAGCAAATAGGTGCAAGTAGCGAGTACTTCAGAACGAGTTAAAACTGTTTGATCTTCTTTGGGTTTTTCAAGTTCAATACCAAAGAGATCTTCTAATTTTTTGATCTCAGGTCCTAATTTTCGATTTAACTTGTATCGCCCAACACGAGAAAGGTCATATCGTCGGGATTCGAAGAAAGCATTTCTTAAATAAGCGCGAGCTGCTTCAACTGAAGCTGGTTCCCCAGGGCGGACACGCTTGTATATCTCTAGTAGCGCTTCTTCCTCGGTTACATGGTTATTTTTATCTTTTTCCCATTGTCCTTCTAAGAAGTCAAAGTAATTTACAAGTTTTTGAAGAAATCCTGGGTAATTTTCTTCTCCATATCCAAGTGCTCGTAAGAGAGTAAACATGGAGAGACGACGTTTTCTTGCGACTTTTGTGCCTGCTGTAACATCTTTTCCAGGTTTTTGTTCAACATCAAATTCGATCCATTCTCCTCTATATGGGTGAATGGTTCCTTTCACTAACTGATGTTTTTGAAGGTTTCTGAGTCGATATCTTTCGCCAGGTTCAAAAATAACTCCAGGTGATCGAACTAACTGTGAGACTATGACTCTCTCAGTCCCATTGATGATGAATGTTCCTTTTTCGGTCATTCTTGGGAAATCACCAATGAAGACTGTTTGTTCTTTGATTTCTCCTGTATCTCTGTTCATGAATGTTGCACGAACAAAAATTGATGAAGAATACGTCATGTCTCGTTCACGGCATTCTTCTACTGTGAACTTAGGCGGGGGACATAAATCTTCGTCTTTTGGATCAAAGACAAACTCAAGTGAAAGGGTTTCACTGAAATCGGTTATTGGGCTTATATCTTGGAACGTATCGGTTATACCGTGATTGAGGAACCATTGAAATGACTCTCTTTGGATCGCAATCAGGTCTGGAAGTTCATGAGTATCCTCAAGATTTCCGAACGAATATCGCTCCCGGTCAAAAGGGCGGACAGACACCTAACAAAACTCCTGGGCGGAAGACGGATCATGGGCAGCACCAGCCTTGCTGAAAAACAGTAAGGCCAGCAAAGGGATCATAGTCAGAATACTGGGGTCTCTGCAACCCCAGCTCTAAAGCTTCTTTAATTAAATTGAAATAGGTTTTAAAGGAATTTTTAGTATTTAACTGTTAATTCCTCGAACCCTCTCAAATTACTTAAGTTCTACTGAAGCTCCAGCAGCTTCGAGCGCTTCTTTAGCTTTCTCTGCATCTTCTTTTGATGCACCTTCAAGCACAGTGCTAGGAGCTCCATCAACTAGTTCTTTGGCATCTTTTAAGCCAAGGTTTGTTAACCCTCTTACTTCTTTGATGACAGGAATCTTATTGCCACCTGCATCAGCAAGAACTACATCAAATGAGTCTTGCTCATCGTCACCTGCTGAAGCATCTCCATCGCCTGCGGCGGCGGGGGCTGCTGCTACTGCTGCTACTGGGGCAGCTGCAGTAACTCCAAACCTTTCTTCAAATTCACTTAGTAATTCACTTAGTTCCAAAACGCTCATCTCTGCGATTGCGTCTAGAACTTCTTCTTTTGTAGCCATAATTAGCTCTCCTCGCTTTCTTCGGCCGTAGCCTCTTCGATTTCTATTTCTTGAACTTCTTCAGCCTCTTCAGCCTCTTCAGCCTCTTCAACTTCTTCAACTTCTTCAACTTCTTCAACTTCTTCAGCCTCTTCAGCCTCTTCAGCTTCTTCAACTTCTGGTGTTCCTTCTGTTGATGCCTTCTGGTCTAAAAGAGCCTTTAGTGCATAAGCCATATTTTGTGGAAGTGCATTAAGCAACCCAGCCAATTGTTGAAGTGGCGCTGCAAGGGCTCCAGCAATCTGAGCAAGTAGTACTTCTCGTGGAGGAAGTTTGGCGAGTGCTTTGATCTGATCAGCAGAAAGAAGATTTCCTTCTAATAAGCCGCCTTTGACCACAAGAGATTCATTGGATTTAGCAAATTCACTTAATGCTTTAGCGACAGCCGCCGCATCGCCTTTTGTGCCATCTGGCTTCTCGGACACAAAAGCAAGGGCTGTTGGTCCTACCAAATGTTCTTCTAAATCTAAATTTAATTCATTGACAGCCAAACGAACGAGTGTGTTTTTGTAAACCTTGTACTCGCCCCCAACTGCCCGTAAGGCTTCACGCAATTCAGCAAGGGCAGGAACATCTAGTCCTCGGTACTCTGTAAGTACAAGCGCTTCAGTGCTAGCAATGCGGTCTCGAACTTCTTCAACCACTGCAGCTTTTCGACTACGGATCTCTCCCATGCTCACTTGCCTCCTTTTTTGTTTCGTTATCTTTTGGCTGTATTTTTACTCGCCGAAGACCACACTTAACTGCATTGTCAAGTGAGAAACCTGAGGCTCTCCTACTCGGGAAGAAACATTTCCCAATGTTTCAGTTCTGTCTATTGACAACCCGGAGGTCTTTGGTGAGCAATTTAATTGTCAAGAAAGGCTAACCGAACCTTGACTCATCCACACCCTGTGGTGAAGAACTATTCAGTTAAATTGAGCGAATCAATCTGAATACTTGGTCCCATAGTCGAAGAAACTGAAACTTTTCGGAAATACCGACCTTTAGCCGATGAGGGCTTTAGCCTTTCAAGTTCTTCAACTACTGCCTTTAAATTGTTAAATAAGTCTGGTGCTTCAAATGAAGCTTTCCCGATTGGAACTTGCACATTTCCATAGCGGTCCGTGCGAAATTCAACCTTTCCCCCTTTGAAGTCTTGTACTGCTTTTGCTGGGTCATCGGTTACTGTTCCAGACTTCGGGTTGGGCATAAGGCCTCGTGGTCCAAGAGCTCGACCAAGTTTTCCAACTGTTGGCATCATTTCGGGAGTGGAAATTGCTACGTCAAAATCAAGCATTCCCCCTTCAACTTCTGCTGCTAAATCTTCTCCACCGACGAAGTCTGCGCCAGCTTCTTTAGCTGCTGTTGCAGTCTCACCTTGAGCAAAAACAGCAACTCTTACATTCTTTCCAGTGCCTGAAGGAAGGGCGACTGTTCCTCGAACCATTTCTTCAGACTTTCTAGGGTCCACACCTAATCGAATAACCAGATCAATTGTTTCATCAAATTTTGCTTGAGCTAGTGACCGCACTAGCTCAATTGATTCTTGTCCGCCATACAGATGTTGGGGATCATATTTAGTTAGCGCTTCGTTATAGCGCTTTCCTTTTTTACTCATTTCGCCATTCCTCCGGCTACCTCAATTTTTATTAATTTGAATAAGGCGAGGTGTTTCTTATCTCAAACCGTTCCCTTAACGGGAACTTAGAACTGTGACTAAGCGACGGAAATCCCCATAGACCGGGCTGTTCCTGCGACCTGTTGCTTCGCTCCTTCAATATCTAAGGCGTTTAGGTCGGGCATCTTGATTTCAGCGATTTCTTCAACTTGAGCCCAAGTAATTGTTCCAGCTTCTTCTCTACCAGGGTTCTGCGAGGCTTTTTCTAATCCGGCAGCTTGTCTAACTAGATAAGAAGTGGGTGGGGTCTTAGTTATAAATGTGAAAGATCGATCTTCATAAATCGTAATTTCTACTGGAATTATTTGTCCACGCTTGTCTTCAGTTTTTGCGTTGTATTCCTTGCAGAAATCCATGATTGCTACACCGTGCGGTCCAAGTGCGGTACCAACAGGTGGAGCAGGAGAAGCTGACCCTGCTGGGATCTGAATTTTTACTGTTGTTAATACTTGTTTTTGGGCCATCTTAATTTTTTACTCTTTCAAGTTGAAATTTAATCAACTGTATGAACGTTCAAGTCTGCGAGCATGATGCCTATTTGGCAACCTCTTAATAATCAAAGTTGAGCTACTTGTGAAAACTCGAGCTCCACGGGTGTTTCTCGACCGAAAATATCAACTACTACTTTGACTTTGAGTTGTTCCTCATTTATATCAATAATTTCACCTGAGAAATCGGCAAATGGTCCTCCCTTTACTCGAACAGTTTCTCCAACATCAAATCCAAGTTTTGCTTTAGCTTTTTTAGGAGCTTCGGGAGAGAACTCATCCTCAGCCATAAGGAAATTTTCTACTTCTCGTCTTCTGAGTGGTGAAGGTTTTCCGGCGGCACCGACAAAATTAACAATGCCAGGTGTTTCCCTGATTGCATTCCATGTTCTGTCATCAAGGCGGCATCTAATCAGCAGATACCCTGGGAACACCTTCTTAGAAACATTTACTTTTTTACCGCTCCGGAATTCAACTACATCTTCCATTGGGATAACGATCTCAAGGATGCTTTCCTCTAGATGCATATTTGCAATACGTGCCTCAAGATTCTTACGGACTTTATTTTCGTAACCGGACTGCGTATGAACTACATACCATCTTCCTGGTTTGTCATATGGGCTGTCTGCTTTTTTGTTCTCACCTAATTCGTTTGCGACTTCTTCAATTAGGTCCTCAACATCAATGACTTCGTCAAACTGCTCGTCGGGATCTTGATTATCTTCAACCGCATCAAGATTAACTTCTGGTGTTTCAAGCTGTTCCTCGGTTGATTCTTCAAAACCAGCGTCGTCTGTTTCTTCGGCGACATCAGCTGTGCCTATAGGTAACAAATCAGCGGCCTCGCTGACTGCATCATTTTGTTCTTCTTCGGTAGTAGAAGTTTCAGTTTCTTGTGGAGTATTCATTAGACATCAAACAATTCAAGTATGGAGTTAGAAAAAAGCCAATCAAGGCCAGCAATTATTGCAGTTAGAGCAACAATAGTGATAATTACAACTACAGCGTAATTTGTAGTTTCTGAACGTGTTGGCCATGCGACTTTACGCAACTCCGAGCGAATTTCTCTTACGAACTGGCGGAATCCAGTACGTTCTTCATTGCGCGGTTGCTGTTGTTGCCGTCGTTGGCGAATTGGTTCACCATCGGCGTCTACTTCACCTTGCCGTTGAAGCATTCGTTTTTGTTCTCGGTTCATTGACATTGTCAGGCCTCTATCGATTTAGAAGATACAAACTAGGATATGGGACGTTTACCCATACTGCATCGCAGGGCAGGAGGGACTCGAACCCCCAACCGCCGGTTTTGGAGACCGGTGCTCTACCAATTGAGCCACTGCCCTATTTTTTTACTTCTTATTCAATCTTGAATTTAAAGTATTAATCTGTGGCAGGATACCAGCGAGGTTCTCTCATAGTGTCCAGTAACTGCATGCTATTTAATTAGCGAGTCTCCTTATGCGCTATATGGGTTCTACACCAACGACAAAACTTCTTCAGTTCTATACGTTCGCGTGAATTCACTTTGGATTTAGTTGTTATATAGTTCCGGCGTTTACACTCCTGACACTCCAGGGTGACCTGAACTCTTTTATCGGATGCCATTTGAGCCCCTCATTATTTCTATTTACTTTACTAGTAGCGACGGACAGATTTGAACTGTCGACCTCTCGATTATGAGTCGAGCGCTCTTACCTACTGAGCTACGTCGCCAGCGAGCTCCCTGACAGAATCGAACTGTCGACCTTCTCCTTACCATGGAGACGCTCTGCCGACTGAGCTAAGGGAGCATAACCAATTAGTGATCGTTTAGAAGGATGCCACAATAAACATACAATCACCAACATATTTCGCGATGTATGTAAGTTATCTGGTTACGATGCGCGCTATGGAAGATTCAATAATTATTCGTATTGCGTCTAAAAATGATGCTGAAACGATTCGAAACATATATAACCATGAAGTTTTGAATTCCACGGCTTCCTTTGATTTAGTTGAACGCTCAGTTGAAGAGCAACGTATTTGGCTCAGTGAAAGATCAGGGGCTTTTAGTGTTTTGGTGGCTGAGATTGAAAATAAAGTGATGGGATTTGCGTCATTGTCTCCTTTTAACAAAAAAGACGGTTACCGAACTACTGTGGAGAATTCAATTTATGTTGACCCTGCTGCTCGAGGTTTAGGCATTGGAAGCAGACTGCTAGACGAACTTCTTTTAGTCGCTACCCGCAGTGGTTTCCATGCTGTCATGGCACGAATAGGCGGAGGCAATGACACGAGTATTACCCTCCACGAGAAACATGGATTCTTCTTGGTCGGTGTTGAACGTGAAGTAGGTCGGAAATTTGGGCGGTGGCAAGACGTAGTTGTAATGCAAAAGATTTTGTCCGCCGAGTCTTCTGACTAAAGACTTATTTTGTGGGCCGGGGAGGATTTGAACCTCCGAAGGCAATGCCGACGGGTTTACAGCCCGTTCCCTTTGGCCACTCGGGCACCGACCCAGAACTGAGAAGGCTAGCGCCACTGAAGGCTCCCACCACCAGTAAAATGATTGAATGCCTTCATTTGACATAGTTTCAGAAATTAATTTGCAAGAAATACGTAATGCTGTTGATCAAGCAGACCGAGAAATACGCAACAGATTTGACTTTAAAGGGACGGAATCTTCCGTTGAACTTGGAGATGGTTTTATCAAATTAGAGTCTTCTTCTGAAGATCGTTTAGCGGCATTAGTAGTTGTCTTGGAAGAGAAATTAGTGCGAAGAAAAGTTTCACTTAAATCATTAGATTGGGGTTCTCTTGAAGAAGCTAGTGGCGGTAGAGCCCGTCAAACCGCTGGGCTAAAAGCTGGCATTAACTCTGACAACGCTCGTCTCTTAAACAAAGCGATTAAAGATCTGGGTTTAAAAGGTGTTCAGTCTCAAACCCAAGGAGACCAATTAAGGGTTACTGGAAAGAAAAGAGATGTTCTTCAAGAGGTAATTAGTTCTCTGAAGGAATCTAATTTTGATATACCTTTAAATTTTGTGAATTTCCGAGACTAAAAATTTAAAACTTTCTTTAATATTTTGATATCAAGAAAAAAGCTCACCATCATCTAAGGTCTCTCCTCCTACGTCCCAAGACCTATCCCTAAGCCTTTTAACTCTTTCTTCGGTGGCCGGGTGTGTAGAAAACCATCTAGGGCCTCGTGATCCACGCGCTTCTGCTCGTAATGGATTGACGATATAAGAAGTTGCTTGGTTTAAATTGACTCCAGAGGGAACACGATGTGATGCATATTCAAGCTTCTCTAATGCCTGAGCGAGAGGTTCTCCGTCACCCATTAAACGAGCCGCAGATGCATCAGCCTGAAATTCTCGGCTACGACTGACTGCCGTTTGGATTAACATCACTGCTATTGGAGCCAGAAGAGCGAGAGCTATATCTCCAAGTGGATTACGGTCACGGCTACCACGTCCAGCAAACATAGCCCCCCACATCACCATGCGGGCTACGAATGTGATTCCTGTCCCTATGGCTGCAGCAACTGAACCAATGAGAATGTCGCGATTTCTTATGTGCATAAGTTCATGAGCAATAACTCCACGAATTTCATACCACGTCATATGATCAACAAGCCCTTGAGTAATAGCGACAGCAGAGTTTTTTGGATTTCTTCCTGTGGCAAATGCATTAGGTTGCGGAGAAGGCGATATGTACAAACGCGGAATTGGCAACCCAGCATCCGAAGCCAATTCAGTGACTGCTCGATGATATTCAGGGTATTCCTCTGGAGTGGCGAGAACAGCACGAGCAGATGAAATCGCAATTTTGTCACTGAACCAATACGACCCGCCTACAAGCACCAGCCCGATAGCTAGACCAATTGGTGCACCACCAAAAGCTCCACCGACTACTACGCATAGACCACCAAGTAGAGCAAGAAGGATAAATGTTTTGAAGTTATTAAACATGGATTTACCTCAATAGATTTATAACTAATGCTAGAGGATTAAGGTGACTCTAAGAAATCAGAAGTATCAAATTTATTCGTAATAACCAGAGTGGATATAGACCGTAGGTATTCCCTCAGTTTGGTACATGACTAGATTTCTGGGATCATCATCAATCGCTAATTGAGGTTCGTAACCAAGAGATTGAAGGGCATGTAGAACTTCACGTTTTACATCTGAGGAACTAGTGAAATTATCGTCTTCTCTCATTTCTAAAGCATCCCAATGGATACCGTTTTGATCCATCCAGTTTGTTGTTATTTCAGTGAGCCTTTTTGGTCTTGCTGTTACCAGAATCACTATTTGATTCTTAGTTAGTTCTTTAACAAGTCTGACACTTTCAAGAATGGGCGGATCATCTATTGCCGCTTCAAAGAAATTCCACCATTCTTTATTCTCGCCAAAAAGAAAATGTTGACGCCCTGAAGCATCGGAAAGCACACCATCTATATCAACAATTGAAACTGGGCCTGCCGCGGGTAATCCATCTTTATATATTCTTCGATTTACTAGCACTCAGTCTTCCTGTGGGTCAGAAGAAGCTCTATCTCTTATCTCTGCAACAACGCTGGCATCGGCAAGAGTTGTTGTATCACCTAAATCTCTTCCTTCAGCTACATCTCTAAGTAGTCGTCTCATTATTTTCCCGCTTCGAGTTTTAGGTAAATCTGGAACTAAAAAAACAGCTTTCGGCCGAGCCATCGGACCAAGTTTTGTTGCTACATGAGCACGAATTTCTTCTCCGAGACTTTCTGATGGCTCATTCCCTCCTCGCAAAATTACGTAGCCGATAATTGCTTGACCAGTGATCTCATCGGTGGCCCCAACTACAGCCGCTTCCGCGACTGAAGAGTGGTCAACTAAAGCCGATTCAACTTCTGCTGTAGCTATTCGATGTCCGGAAACATTCATAACATCATCAACTCGGCCAAGTAACCAGAGATATCCATCTTCATCAATTTTGGCGCCATCTCCGGCAAAATAACGATTTTCGTAAGTTGACCAATAGGTGTCTCGGTATCGTTCGTCATCACCCCAAATGCCGCGCAGCATTGATGGCCAGGGGTGAGTAATTGTTAAATAGCCTCCACCTTGTTCTACGGGATTTCCATCATCATCCACTAACTCTGCAAAAATCCCAGGGATTGTATGGCAGGCTGATCCCGGCTTAGTTGTTGTTACCCCAGGTAAGGGGCTAATCATGTGGCCCCCTGTTTCGGTTTGCCACCATGTATCTACAATCGGACAATTCTCATTGCCGATATTTTCGTGATACCACATCCACGCCTCAGGGTTTATAGGCTCCCCAACTGTTCCAAGAACCCTTAAAGAATTGAGATTATGAGCTTTAGGGTCGGCTGCTCCCCATTTCATGAAAGTTCGTATGGCGGTAGGTGCGGTATAAAGCTGTGTTACTCCATAACGCTCAACTATGTCCCATAGTCGATCTTTAGGCCAATCTGCCCGATCTTCTCCACTACGGAATTCTGGAAGCGGTGTATCTGGTGTTCCTTCATACATTACGGATGTGCATCCGTTTGTCAGTGGCCCATAAACGATATAACTATGACCTGTTACCCAACCTATATCGGCTGCGCACCAGTAGACATCTTCCTCTCGTTTAATGTCGAAAATTGTTTTGTGAGTGTATGCAACTTGAGTTAGGTAACCCCCGGTTGTATGCATTATTCCCTTTGGTTTAGCTGTTGTTCCAGAGGTATAAAGCAAATAAAGCAACTGCTCGCTGTCCATTGGTTCAGCAGGGCATTCCGAAGAAGAATCTGCCATAAGTTCATGCCACCATAAGTCTCTTCCTTCGGCCATTACGACTTCGGTGTCACATCGGTTTACTACGACAACGTGCCTTACTGAAGATGCGCCTTGGTCTAAAGCAGCATCTACATTTACTTTTAAAGCTGACGGGACTCCTCGCCGGTATCCTGCATCCGCGGTGATAATTAATTTAGCCTCTGCGTCTTCACAGCGATCGATAATTGCGTCTGGAGAAAACCCTCCAAAAATAACACTATGAGCTACCCCGATACGAGTACAGGCCAACATGGCTACTGGTAGTTCTGGGATCATTGGCATATATATCGCTACACGGTCACCTTTTTGTAAACCCAGTTGTTTTAATACATTGGCGAATCGACTTACTTCATCAAGTAACTCGGCATAACTAATTTCTCTAGTGTCTCCAGGTTCCCCTTCCCAAAAGTAAGCGATACGTTCGCCATATCCAGCATTAACATGGCGATCTAAACAGTTATAAGAAACGTTTAATTTTCCTCCTAAAAACCACTTTGCATAAGGAAGATTCCATTCAAGAGTCGTATGAAAATCTTCATCCCATGTGAGCAATTCCCGTGCTTGACGAGCCCAAAATGCTTCATAATCTTCTGTCGCTTCTTCATAATGTGATCTATCCGCAACTACAGCATTCTTTACGAAATCTGCTGAGGGGGGAAACGTACGGTCTTCAACGTAATAATCTTCAATCGTTGGTTCGCTCACAACTTAATCTTTCTGGTTGGTTACTTTAATTGAAACTTTAAGAAGAGAAATCGTTCTCATTGGTTGATAAGCCACTCTAGAGTCGAGAAGGAACCTAGTCCATTTGGGTCAAGTAGCGCTTCCGCCTCAACAATTCGACTTCGTGCTCTAATCGCTTCTAAGCCTCCCGTAGCTGATTCTTTTTTCCAGATTTCTTTACCTTCTTCAATAAGATCTTTTATTCCGTTGGAAGTTAAAAAGTCAGCTTGAGAATTAATGTTAAACCCGTCTGGGAGCTGATCTACAGCAACATTTACAGTTATATCTTGCGTTCCTGGGTGTTTCGTAACAATTGATCCTTCTTGATGTTTTCTATAAGTTCGCAGCCATTTTTCTCGAGGCTCAGTCGCCATTTTGGGTGTAGTTGAACAATAATCAATGACTAGGATTGCCCCTTCGTTAACGATTCCTATTGCTTGCTCTACCCATTTATGGGCTTCTATCTGAACTGGGATTTCTGAGCCGCTTTGAGGTGGTAGCGGCATGGGAGGTTCAACTTCGCGTCCTTTTTCTTCTTCAAATTGGCCTGCGATCATAGTTTCATACCACTTCTCTCCATCTGCGGAATACAAGTGAAACGGTAAATTGTCTAAAAGTTCGTTTGCTATAACAACACCAGTTATTGCGTCATTTGGGAAATCGGCAACCGACTCCACTTCTTCTGGGTGAATTTTTCTTTGAGCCTCTGAACGTTCAATTGCTATGTATCTTCCATTAGTGAGGCTCTTAGGTTTAGCGGCGAAAATAGATCTCGCTAACGTACCCGGACCTGCACCAGCCTCTAGGACAACAAAGTTTTCTGGTTTCCCTAAATCAGTCCATCTGTTGTCAATCCAATTGGCTAACACTGCTCCAAAAAGTGGGCCAACTTCTGGGCTAGTAATGAAATCTCCTCTGCGTCCGGCAGAACCGCTAGAAGAATAAAATCCGTCTTGTGGGTCATAGAGACACGCTTCAACCCATTGATTAAATGGAAGAGGTCCTTCTGCCCGTATACGGGCGGCCAACCGTTCTGGAAGGCCGTTAATCTCAGCCTCCTAGAGTTAAAAGAGTGACGTCAGCAAATCTTCCTACGATTTGAGGTACTACTCCAAATGCCAGCGTAACCGTTGCGCATATGACTAGTGCTGAAACTAGTGATGAGGTTGTAGATACTGGAGTTAGATCATTTTCTGGTGCTTCATCAGCCCACATACGTCGAGCAACACTTGCGTAGTAGTACAAAGCAATTACTGAGTTGATTGCTGCTATTACTGCTAGCGCATAGCCCCATACATCATCTGAAGATGCGAGGACACTAAAGACTTCAAATTTGGCAAACCATCCCCCTAGTGGCGGAATTCCAGCTAAGGAAAATAAGAAGAATGCCATCGCTACTGTCATGGCAGGGGCATATCGAAATGCTCCACTAAATGACGTGATTTCTGCTGATCCAGTTTTTCTTGAAAGTGTGATGATTACTGCAAATGCACCTAAGTTCATTGCTGCATATATTGCTAGATATGTCAGAACTGCAGATAGGGCTTGGTCTTCTAGTCCAGCATGTCCGGCTACCGCTAATGGGGCCAGTATAAAACCAGTTTGGGCGACTCCGGAATAGGCCATCATTCGAACAATGTTGGTTTGTTTGAGTGCTACTAGATTTCCGAAAGTCATTGAAGCTGCTGCAAGAATCCAAATAAGTGGCTCATAAACAGCTGACTGATTGTGGAACCCGACATAAATTAACTGCAATAAAGCTACGAAACCAGCTGCTTTTGAGGCTACAGAGAGGAAAGCGGTTACTGGAGTTGGGGAGCCTTCGTAAACATCTGGAGCCCAAGTGTGGAATGGAGCAGCTGATACTTTAAATGCAAATCCTGCGACAACAAAGACTATGGCCAGTGTGACTGCAGCTAGTGAAGACGAGGCATCGCTAACTAGGTAACTAGAGATATCAGATAGTTGAGTCGAGCCGGAAACTCCGAAGAGTATTGACATTCCATAAAGCATCACGGCGGATGCAAATACGCCCATTAGGTAATACTTCAAACCAGCTTCATTTGAACGTGCATCTCTTTTTCTCCAAGCCACCATCAAGTAGGCGGGGATAGACAGAAGTTCAAGTGCCACAAAGATAGAAATCAGATCCCGTGAAGAGGACATCATTACCATGCCCATTAGCGAGGCGAGGAGTAGACCGTAATATTCGTTCTCCCAGTAGTCGCCTTCTGCTACGTAATTGGTTGATAAAAGAATTATTACGTATCCCGAAATTAAGAAAATTGCTTTTGTGAATAAAGCAAAGTCATCGACTACGTATGCGCCATCAAAAAGCACCCTATCGACGCCGTCTATGGCGAGGGTGATGATCGGGATTGCTGTAGCGAGAACCCCTAATCCTGCCAGTGTTGCAGTGTATGGGCGAGCTTTTTCTAAAAAGACTATGTCTATGAGAGTTATTAGACAGCCGACAGCTAAGAGCGTTATTTCAGGAGCTACAGCGTGCCAGTCAATTGCTGGACGTTCAAAAGCTAGGGTCAGGAGTTGGGTGGTCACTGATTAGTCTCCGCTACATGTTCATCATGGTATGACATTTCGCCAAGACCATAAATGGAGTCACACCCAAGAGCTTCGGCTTGTTCTGGTGTTAATTCAGAGGCACTGACTTGTAGGCAATCATCTAAAGATGCGTCTACTGCGCCATCTGTTACTCGGAAAACTAAATTCGGATAGATACCGATAGCTACGATAAGTGCAAGGATCGGAGCCCAAGAAATCCATTCGTGCTTAGTCACATCTGTGATAGCTGGGTCATCTGCAAATTCCTCTTTTGGTGTTCCAAAAGCTGCTCGCTGGAGTAGCCAAAGTAAATATCCGGCTGCAAGCACTGTTCCAAGCGCCGCTATCACCATAAATGTGCGGAAAGTTACTACTGAGAGCCCATTGCCTGGGTTGTAGGCAGAAAGAATCGCGGGGAACTCTCCCCAGAATCCTGCAAGACCTGGGAGACCTAATGAGGCCATTACACATAAGCCAAAGATCCACCCCATTCGTGGTGCTTGGACTAAAAGGCCTCCGAGACGTCCAATGTCAAGCGTGTGATACCGCTCTTTTACTGATCCTGCGATAAAGAAGAGCATTCCAGTGATTAGACCATGAGCGACCATGCCCATGATGGCTGCGTTGATGCCAAAATCCGTCAATGTTGAGATCCCAAGCATGACAAAACCCATATGGGCTACAGAAGAAAACGCTATAAGTCTCTTCATATCGGTTTGTGCTAAACAGCCAAGTGCGCCATAAATAATGCCAATTACCGCGAGTAGCCCAATCCAAGGAGCCCATTCAACTGCGGCTTCGGGTAGAACTGGAATAGCGATTCTAATGAACCCATAAGTCCCAAGTTTTAATAGGACTGCAGCCAAAATTACTGACCCCACTGTTGGCGCCTGTGTATGAGCATCAGGTAGCCAGGTGTGGAAAGGGAACATGGGGACTTTGATGCCGAATCCTAAGAACATTCCAGCAAAGATCCAGAGTCCAGCAGTTCTTGAGATTTCGTTTGCAGCCACTGCTTCAATAAGATCTGAAAGAACGAATGATTCTGATCCTGACAAGAAGTAAAGGGCTAGGAAACTTACTAACATCAGTGCCGAGCCGAACAGGGTGTAAAGGAAGAATTTAAGTGACGCGTATCGTCGGTCGTCTCCTCCCCATACGGCAATCATGAAGAACATAGGCAGCAGTACAACTTCAAAGAATACGAAGAAAAGGACTAGGTCCTGAGCCATGAACGTTCCGATCATTCCAGTCTCTAAGACCAGAATAAGTATAAGAAAAGCCTTTGGATTCTGTGGTTCAGGGAAGTGGTTCCATGAATAAACAATGCACAAGGGAACTATCAAAATGGTGAGTAGCACCAGTGGTAATGACATCCCGTCAAGACCCATTGCGTAATGACTGTTAATCACGTCTATCCACACATGATCGACAGCAAACTGAAGCTTGTCAGTCGCATCAAAGTCGAACTGAGTCAAAATGAGGACTCCCATGACAGCAACGAGAAGTGACGTTGCTAAAGCCATCCTTTTGTGAAGTTCTTCTTGTGCCCTTGGTATAAGCAGCATTATTGCTACTCCCACCAGTGGGATAAATGTGGTGACTGTTAGTCCCCAATCGTTAATGAAATTTTCCATGCTGGCCGTCTCCTAAACGATGACGATCAATATTCCGGCGAGGACTGTAGCTGCTGCGAACAAAATTGCTGCATAGCTTTGGACCTTTCCGGACTGAACTTTACGTAATTCTCCACCCGCCTCTGAAGAGAGACGTCCGGAGGTGTTGACTGCTCCATCAACCACGAGTTGGTCGATTTTGTCATAGACAAACTGTCCAGACTTCACCGCTGTCTCTCCGACACGATCAACTGTTCCGTCAATCACTTGTTGGTTGAAGCGATAGGCCACGCGAGCTAGCGGGCCTTTTGTTCCACCGGCAATTATTCCGGTGTATAGGTGATCTAAATAATATTTCTTATCAAGAAGGTTATGTATAAGTTTCGCTAATGGGTAAACCGTTGTAGGCCCATTTGGTAATTCTGTAAGACTTTTACCGGCGGCTTTAGAAGCTGCTTCTACTTTTACGAAGTAGTACCACCATGCTGCAGTTACTCCTCCCAAAACTATGAGAGTTGAGACTATAGCTAGTGACCATGATGGGGTTGCGTGAGCAATTGTTGGAAAGTAGCCAGCAACTGGTTCAACATAATGTCCAAATCGTTCTTGGAACGAATCTGGTACTAATTGGAAACCTTTTGGAAGGTTGAAAAGCCCAGCGATTACAGCAAATCCGGCCAAGATCCATAGTGGTACTACTATTCGTGGCCCGGATTCATGTAAGTCTCCATGTCCTCTAAATTCTCCAAAGAATGTCAGGTATACGCATCGAGTCATGTATGCGGCGGTTAGAGCCGCAGTGATCATTCCCATGACAAGCATCAGCGTGTAAGCACCGTTGCCTCCTGTGCCGCCAAATAATCCCCATCCACCAGTGCCTGCCAATATTTCATCTTTTGACCAGAACCCGGCGAGTGGAGGTAACCCAGCTAGTGCAATGGAGCCGATAATAAAAGTTCGGTAAGTGTGAGGCATCGCTTTTCGCATACCACCCATGTCTGATTTCATGTCAAAGCTATGTACGGCATGTGCTACAGAGCCGGAACCAAGGAATAGACATGCTTTAAAGAAGGCATGCGTGAACAAATGGAATACCGCTGCTGTCCAAGCCCCTACTCCTAAGGCAAGGACCATATAGCCGAGCTGAGAGATGGTTGAATAGGCTAGAACTTTCTTTATGTCCCTTTGAACAAAAGCTAAAGATGCCCCAACGAGTGTTGTTATACCTCCGACAAGGGCCATGAGGTTGATAGATGAGCCACCTATTGATAACCCTTCAAAGAAGACTCCGTAGAGTCGAGCGATCATAAATACGCCCGCTACTACCATTGTTGCGGCGTGAATAAGCGCTGAGACCGGAGTGGGGCCTGCCATAGCGTCTGGCAGCCATGTGTGTAGAAAAAACTGTCCAGATTTAGACATTACTGCTGCCATCAAACAGGCTGCTGCGACTAATAATGCGGTGTGTGAAAGTAGTCCGTTATTTGCGACTGTGTTCGTTACTGCTATTGAGAACGACCCAAATGTGTCTGGTAAGACCGACCCTACTGAGAAGAAAAGAATAGTTACCCCAACCAATAGACCCATATCTCCAACTCGATTTGTGAGAAAGGCCTTAAGTGCAGCATCACTATTTGGTTTCTCTTCCCACCAATGTCCAATGAGTGCGAAGGAGCAAACCCCTACAAGTTCCCAGGCGACTAATAGTTGGAGAGTGTTTTCTGAGATAACGAGCGTAAGCATTGAAGCACTGAATAGAGAGAGGAATGCGAAGTAGTGGGTATAACGACGATCTCCTCCCACATAGTCAGTGGAGTAAATATGAACAAGAAGGGATATTAAAGTGACTACAAAAAGCATCATTACAGAGAGTCCATCAACAAGAACCCCTACTGATAGATCTACTCCGTTGGTTTGGAACCAGGTAACAGTGTTGGAAACTGCCAAAGATGAGTGCCCATGGCCATGGTCATAATCGGAATGTTCATCATGTTCTTTTTCGTGATCTGAATGGCCTTCTTCAGCATGATGCTCTGAAGCAACAACCGCTAAATGTGCTTCTTCGCCATGGTAATTATCTCGATGATCGAACCACGCTATGCCAGTAAGTACTGCTAAAACAAAGGCTGCGCCGACTGCTGTTATTCCTAATTCAGCTCCCTTCTTTGGCATACGTTTACCAAAGAAAAGGATCCCTAAAAACGAAAGTGCGGGCAAAAGAGGGATTATCCATGCATTGCGAAGCAGCCAAGATCCCCCTGAAGTGATTCCGAGTGGTATGCCGCTTTGTGAAGCAGATTCAGCAATGATAAAAAATTCCGTCATCACTTAACCCTTCATCAGATCGATCTCGGTGAGATCAATATTTCTACGATTACGGTAAAGGAGAAGGATCATCGCTAACCCAACTCCTACTTCTGCTGCAGCTACTGCAATAACAAATAGGGCAAACACTTCTCCTGGAATGGACTCTCGGAAAGCTGCAAAGGCCACAAGATTTATGTTTACCGCGTTAAGTATTAGTTCTATTGACATGAGTACTAAAACACCATTTCGACGAGCAAGTACCCCATAAACCCCTATTGCGAATAATACGGCGGAAAGGAGAAGGAATTGATTTAGATACATCTCAATCCTTCCTCGCTACCACAATTGCACCAATCAGGGCTGCAAGAAGGAGTACGGAAACAGCCTCAAATGGGATAATGAACTGACTGAAAATACTGTCACCTACAGTGGCAGTTGTGCTTGGAGAACTACGTGCTATTTCTGCGTCGGAGAAGGTGTTGATTAGTGCGCCACCCGTTACCACCGCTAGTAGACCTGCAACTAGAATTGACATTTTTCGCTGCTCGGCTTTCTCTTCTAAATTAATACCCCCAAATGCTCCTCGAGTGAGCATGATTCCGAAGAGAAAAAGAACGACTATTGCTCCGATGTAAACTAGGACTTGCGTGACCCCGACAAATTCTGCACCTAGCAAAATAAAGATTGCCGCTGCACCCGCTAAAACAATCACAAGATACAACGCCGCATGAACAACATTGCGAGTAGTGACCATCCGAAGAGCGCTGAAAATCATAATTATCGCAATTAAACCAAAGGCGATATTCTGAGCCACCACTACTTCACCGCTTGTAAGAGGATCAAGCCCTGTCATCTCTGCAAAAACGTTCATCGAGGGACCTTTAATACCTTTGCTTCACTACCGGCCTCATAGTCTTCAAAATCTGGAACTGTTTCCATCCATTGACTAAGCAAGGTTTTGTCATGAAGAAGGTCAGCGATTTTTAATTCTGAGTATTCGTATTCTGGTGTCCAGAACAATGCTTCAAATGGGCAGACTTCAACGCATATTCCACAAAACATGCAAAGGGAATAGTCAATGTCGAATCGATCAAGAGCATTTTTCTTTCTTGGTTTTCCACCGGGTCGACGTGGAGGTGCTTTGTATTTATGTCCTTCAATGTAAATGCACCAATCTGGGCATTCCCTGGCACAGAGCATGCATGCGGTGCAATTTTCTTCGTGAAGCGCTATTACCCCTCGAGCTCGGGTTGGTGGAGATTCCTTAACATGCGGGTACTGAACAGTGTGAGCACCTTTTGTAAGTGTTCTTATAAGAGTCTTAAATGTAACCCCTAAGCCCTTAATGAGTCCTGGCACTTTGATTTTTTTAAACATTAGAAGACCACCTTAAGTACACCGGTTATCACGATATTGATCAATGACAGCGGAATGAGAACTTTCCATGCCAATTGTTGAAGTTGATCCTCGCGAAATCTTGGATAAGTGAACCGAAACCAAAAAATAAAGAATGCTATTAATAAAGTTTTTCCGAGCAAGATGATAGGCCCGATGACGTTAAATAGGTTATCTGTAACGTCAAGACCGGGTACATACCATCCTCCGAGGAAAAGAGTGGCAGCTAAAGCAGAAAAGATAGCGGCCGTAGCAAATTCTCCGATGAAGAACATTAAGAACCGTAATCCTGAATATTCAGTTAGATATCCAGTTACTAATTCAGATTCGGCAACTGGCATGTCAAATGGTGGTTGTGTGAGTTCTGCTTGAACTGCAATCAAGAAGATTAAGAAACCTAAAAATTGTGTGATTACAAAAGGGTTGCCTATTCCGCCGAATCCAAAAATTTCTCCGGTGGCTTGGGCTAGAACGATGTCTTGAACATTAAGAGTTCCCGCCTGAATGATGACCCCTACTACAGCTAGAACCATTGGAAGTTCATAAGCGATAAGTTGCCCGGTTGCTCGTAGTGCACCTAAAAGTGAATACTTTGATGACGAGGCCCATCCGGCCATAAGGATGCCGATAACTGAGATTGATGAAACGGCAAGGGCGAGGAATATGCCGGTGTCTACATCTATGAACCAGAGGTCTGGACCTGCGGGAATAACCAGAATTAGAAGGAAGGTAGATATCAGTACAACGAATGGGGCGAGTTTAAAGACAAGACGATCCGCAGCTTTTGGCAAGATGTCTTCTTTTTGGAGAAATTTGCCTACCTCAGCTAAAAGTTGCAGGGAACCATACGGTCCTGCTTCCATAGGGCCAAGTCTGCTTTGCATGAAACTCATCATTTTGAATAGGAAAAGATAGACCAGTGTCCCAGCTGGAAGAAGTACTGCTAATAAACCGACAACCAAACGAATTGTCGTTTCCTGCCAGTAAGCAAGGTCTGCTAATACCACGCTCATCGATCAATATCTCCCAAGATGAAATACAAACTGGCCAAGATAGAGATCACGTCTGGAACATAAACTCCTTTTAAGAGCCAGGGTGTAATAGACACATTGTTGAAGGAGGCTGATCTAATCTTTACGCGAAATGGAGTTAGGTCTCCCTTAGAAACAATGTAATAGCCCATTACCCCAAGCGGATTTTCAGTTTCAACATATGCTTCACCTGCTGGGACTTTTATGATTCTCGGAACTTTAGCCATAACAGGCCCTGCTGGTATTCCGTCAAGTATCTGTTCAATCATCGTGCACGATTCACGTACTTCTTGTAAACGTACCCAGAATCGTGCAAAGGAATCTCCGTCTGGATGCGTCCAAACTTTCCAATCTAATTCATGATGAACAAGGCCTACTCCACCGTCTCTCCGTATATCCCAATCAACTCCACTTGAACGAATATTTGCTCCTGATAATCCGTAAGAAAGTCCAACATCTGGAGGTATCACCCCAATATTTCTTGTTCGAGATTGAAAGATCTCATTCCCAACAACAAGTGTTTCAATTTCATCACAGAAATCTCGTATTCTCTTTAGAACTCCTTGTGTTTCTTCAATCCATCCTTTTGGTAGGTCATCTCTTAACCCACCGATTCGATCAAAGTTGGGGTGAAATCTTCCACCTGTTACTGCTTCTATTTGATTAAGAATGAATTCTCGATCACGGAATGCAAAAAATACGGGGGTAACAGCTCCAAGTTGAACTCCCATATCGCCAAGAAAAAGCACCACATTTGCGATACGTGACATTTCAAAAAGTGCGGTGCGTATCCATTGTGCACGAGGAGGAGCTTCTACTTCCATCAATTGCTCTGCGGCTAAAATAAAAGGAACTTCGTTGGCGAAACTTCCTAGCCAATCAATACGATTTACCAGAGTGGTTACCTGCGGATACGTTCGTACTTCAGATAATTTCTCATAACCACGGTGCATGTATCCCATTAGTGGTTCAGCTGAAATAACTTGTTCTCCATCCAGTTTTACAACTATTCGCAAAGTTCCATGAGTAGCTGGATGCTGTGGCCCGATGTTGAGGGTCATCCCTTCGGTTTCAATTTCAAGATTTACTCTCGCATCTGCAGCTTGTGCCGCGATGTAAGCCATTTGTTTGGTGTCAGTCACGTCAGTCATGCCTCCACCTCTTCATCTTCAGATTCCTCTCCGGGCATGTCCTCAACATCAACTATTCCGGGCCACGGTTTGATTCGCCTAGACAACAAAGCAAAATCTTTTCTAAGTGGATACCCCTCAAAATCTCCTGGAAGATAAAGGTTCACCGGATTTGGATGATTTAGGAAAACGATTCCAAACATCTCGGACGTTTCTCTTTCATGCCAGTCTGCTCCAGGGTAAATTGGCGACCAAGATTCAATAGAGAGATCGCTTTCGTCTAGATCGGCTTTTATTGAAATCCCTAAATGATTTTCTGGGTCATGAACTCGCGCGAGCATTTGAAATCTTGTTTCTCCCCCAGTTATTCCCCAAGACATTTCTTCTGGATTAATTGGTTCAGGCTGGTCAACTTGAGCATCTAAATCTCGTCCATATGGTGAAGGCATCCAATCGATTGCAGAAAGAAAATTGAAATATTTCATGTTGCAGCGATGCAGAAGAATTCTGGCAGTATCAAGCCAGGCTTCTTTTGTCACGCGTGCCCAAACATCAACTTCTGGGGTAATTTCTGTAGCGATAAGCGCATCACCGAGTTCTTTTTCTATCTCGGCCACCAACTCTTCTCGAGCTTCATCACTTTGAGGAATTTCAGTTTCCTCTTCTTCTGGTTGTGTATCTTCAGGAGACGACAATTGGATCACCGTTCCATCGTTCGGTCATATCTTCAGATGCAATGCGTTCTTGAAGGAGCACTACTCCCTCTAACAGGGCTTCTGGTCTTGGTGGGCAACCTGGCACATAAACATCTACCGGAATTATCTGATCAACGCCTTTAGTCACGGAGTAACTGTCCCAATAAGGGCCACCACTATTTGAGCATGAGCCCATAGATATCACATACTTTGGTTCAGGCATCTGTTCATAGAGTCTTCTTACTACTGGTGCCATTTTGTCAGTGACTGTGCCTGCGATAACGACCATGTCAGCTTGACGTGGGCTTGCAGGAAATGGGATAACCCCAAGACGCATTACGTCATACCGTGGAGAAGCAAATGCTGCTCCCATTTCAATTGCGCAGCAAGCTAACCCCCATTGATACACCCAAAGAGAATATTTACGACTGACATTCAAAAGTGATGTCAGCGGCTTAGGTAGCTTGCCATTTTCTACTAAACCCATCGGAGAAGACCTTTCCTCCAAGCGTAAAACAAGCCAAGTGCGAGAATAAAAATGAAGATAGCCATTTCCACTAACCCGAACACACCGTATGTTTCGAGTCTTGCGGCCCAAGGAAAAATGAAAACAGCTTCAACGTCAAATAAAACAAACATAAGAGCAAAAACGTAATAACGAATGTTTGATTGGCTCCACATATCTCCTTGTGGGTCCACACCGCTTTCATAATTCATGTTTTTTTCGGGAGTGTTTCGACTAGGTCGAACAAGGCTAGCTAAACCTAAAAAAGTGCCTACGACGAGAACTGCTAAACCACCAAAAAGTACTAGGGTCAACCAACTACGAAGGAACTCTGACACGGAATTAGAACCTAACTATTTCAAGGGGTAAAGACCAACACCAATAGGAAATATTTGGCATTAAATCAAGATTATCTGACGAAATACTAGGCAATGGGGAAATTAGAAGAGATTTAGACATTTATCCTCCTACCAAAATCGGTATTGCATTATTTGCGAGATCAACTAGGAACGATGGGAATACCCCTATCACAATAGTTAATGCTGCTGATACAGCAATTACTATTCGCGATCCAAGATCCACAGATACAGAACCTTCTTGGGAAGGTTCTGAAAGATACATGCTCACAATGATTCGCAAATAAACAAACGCTGCAATTGCGGTAGCTAGCATCGCCACGATGGCTGGTGTCCATGATCGGGCTTCAACCGAAGCAGCGATAACACCGAACTTTGCTATGAAACCAGATGTAAATGGCACCCCTGCTTGCGCAAGTAGGAGAACAGTAAATGCCCCAGCTAATACCGGCTTACGTGTTCCTAGCCCCTTATAAGTTTCGAGAGTGTGTTTGTTGTCTCCCTCATGACCGAGAACCGAAATAACCGCAAAACTTCCGACTGCGAGAAAAGCATAAATCGCTAAGTAAGTGAAAGTCGCTGTTGTGCCACGTTCGGTCGCTGCCTCCACGCCTATTAATAAAAACCCGGCATGAGTTATAGACGAATAAGCCAACATACGCTTCACATCTTTTTGTACAACGGCGCCAATAGATCCGCCTAATACAGATGCGATAGCTAAAGCTGCTAATGCTGGACGCCAGTCAGCTGAATAAGAGCCAAATGTAGATACAAATACTCTTAATAAAGCCGCGAAACTTGCTGCTTTTACTCCAGCTGCCATCCAACCGACAACAGGGCTAGGTGCGCCTTGATAAACATCTGGAGTCCATGCATGAAAGGGAACTGCAGCAACTTTAAAACCAAGACCTGCTAGCAGCATGGCAAATCCTGCTAGAAGTAGTCCGTCTTCGAAAAGAATATTTTTTGAAAGCCACGCATTAATTTCGACTAGGTTTGTGGATCCAGTTGCTCCGTAAATCAAAGCAATTCCATAAAGTAAGAATGCTGAGGCGAACGCACCAAGTATGAAATATTTAAGTGCTGCTTCTTGAGATTCAATTCTTCTTAAATGGTATGCCGCTAATACGTAAGTAGCGAGTGAGAGTATCTCGATTCCAAGGAATAGAACTATTAAACCATTAGCAGAAGCCATTACTATTCCCCCTGCCGCAGCGAGGAGAAGGAGAACGTAGAGCTCTATTTCCGGCAGATCTTCTCTTTGTAGATATGAATGCGAAAGTAGTGTTGTCGCGGCAACTACCAGAATCAAAATTCCTGTGATGAATAAAGAACTGTGGTCTATACCAACAGCATCAGCAAGAAATGTTCGCGGTCCTTCTTCTGAAATTCGGTTCCAAATTGGAAACAAAGAAATAAAAGCGGCTGTTGAGATGCCAATTACCCACGTTGTAGAAACCCATCTTGGGAGATTAGTTCTAAGAGAAGAAAGGGTTAAAAGAAGTAATCCGCCACCACTAAGGAGAAGGAGTGGGGTTAATGCCCACCACAGTACTTGTGGGCCAGGAATCGTCTGCAACTCAGCAAACATTATTCGTGCCCTCCATGGTCTGAAGAATCATCCACTTGGATAGATGACCCCTTTTGTGTAATAGGTTCATTGAATCCTTCAACATGGACTTCAATATGTTCGATAAGAGCATCTACTGCTGGTTCCATGCGCTCTATCACTGGACGTGGGTATACGCCCATAAAAATTATTAACCCAATTAATGGCCCAAGAATTAACTTTTCTTTGAGAGACAAATCTGGGATATCTGCTTTCGTTTCGTCTTGAGTTTTACCGTGAAATACACGCTGGTAAGCCCAAAGCAGATATAGCGCTGCTAGTACAACCCCTACTGTGGCAACTAAGGCCCACCATCGGTGAGCATTGAAGGCTCCAAGAAGAATAAGAAATTCTCCAACAAACCCATTAAGACCTGGTAATCCGATGGAAGATAGCATCACCAAAGTAAAGACTCCTGCCATCACTGGTACTGATTTTTGAAGACCGCCAAGATCTTGTATTTGTCGAGTGTGCGTCCGTTCATAGATCATCCCAACAAGCAAGAAAAGAGCGCTTGTTGATACTCCGTGATTAACCATTTGCAGAAGCCCTCCTTCAATACCTTCTGTATTGAGGGCGAAGGTTCCTAAAACAATAAAACCTAAGTGGGCTACTGATGAATACGCCACAAGACGCTTAAGATCTTTCTGCATTGTTGCAACAACTGCGCCATAAAGAATCCCTACTACTCCTAAAGTAAGAAATACTGGAGCAAAATAATGTGATGCTTCTGGGAAAAGATAAAGTCCAAACCTTAGAAATCCGTAAGTTCCGAGCTTGAGTAAAACACCGGCAAGAATCACTGACCCAGCTGTTGGGGCTTCCGTATGAGCATCTGGCAGCCACGTGTGCAGAGGAAAAATTGGAACTTTGACTGCGAAGGCAAGAGCAAAAGACAAGAACACCCAACGGGCGGTAGTTGTTGCCAGGCTTTGTGACTCAGCAATTTCTACAAGGTCGAATGTAATTGCATTACCTGTTGCATCTGCATGCAAAAATGCCAAAGCAAGAATTCCTACCAGCATTAACGCTGAACCGGCCATGGTGTAAAGGAAGAATTTCGTTGCGGCATAGGTCCGATTGCCATGACCCCAGCGACCTATCAGGAAATACATTGGTACTAGTACGGCTTCAAAGCATAAGAAGAACATAACTAGGTCCAAACTGATGAATACCCCCATTACTCCAGCTTCAAGAATTAGTAACCATCCGTACCATGCTCGTCCACTATGTTCAGGATCGGTAGCGAGAAGTGCAAGTGGAAACAGAACCCCTGTAAGGACTACTAGGAATAAAGAAATTCCATCAAGACCAAAAGACCAAGAGATCCCAAGGTCGGATAACCATTCATGATGGCTGGTGAACTGAAAACCGTGAGATTCATGACTCGAATCAAATGCGGTTAAAAGCCAAATCGAAATAGCTCCAGTCGTTATGGAAGTAATAACGGCTATTAATTTCAGTAGCTCTGGTCTTTGACGTGAAGTAACTGTTATCAGGAGTGCCCCAATAAGCGGAATAATTATTAATGAAGGAAGTACAGGAAAGGTACTTGATGTAGCTAAAGCAAAAGATGTGGTACTCATCAGATATTAGACCTCACGAGGAACCAACAAAGCAAAGCAACTACTCCTAACCCAATCAGAGCAGCGTAAGTTCGTATTAGCCCATTCTGTATTTTCTGTAGACCCTTCGACTTCCATTCGACAAGACGAGCTACACCATTAATTGTTCCGTCTACTGCTTGACTATCAAATGAAGAAATTGCTTGGAATCCACGAGTACCAGGTCCTCCCATAAAGTTTGACACTCGACGGTCTATAGTCCACGCGTCAGCAAGGAAAGTTTTTTCGAAGACTTGAGGACGAATACGCTTCTTCTGATAGACGAATGTTGCAAATAAAACGCCAAAGAGTCCACTTACTACGGCTATTACGGCTAATAGCCACATTGTTCCACCGCTAATTGTCAGATGAACCTCGTTATGAAATAGGGTTGGTTCTAACCAATGCTCAAGCCGCTTAAGGGTGCTTGAGAAGGGAAGCTGGATAAGACCTGCAACTGTTGCGAGTCCGGCAAGTATGACTAAAGGAAGTGTCATAGTCCATGGGGATTCATGGGGATGATGCTCAACTCTTTTTTCAACTTCGGCCGGTAAATACTCTTTAACTTTGTTGACATCTGGAATATCGTCAAAAATAGAATCAAGTTGCTGAGACTCTTCATCAGCTTCGCTCTTTATTTCTTCAATCTCTCTTTTAGTTGTTTCATAGTTTTCTTCTGCAAGTTGTAAAGCGTTTTGGAGTTCGAGAAGTTTATTTTCAGCGCTAACTACCTGATCTTCTGCTTTGATTACAGCTTCTGCCAAAGCTTCAGAATCAGATTCGGCATCATCATTCGGATCTATTTCTGTTGCGGCTTGTTGAGTTTCAGTTAAGTGGGTTTTTGCTGTTTCAATTTCAGTTTGAGTTTCTCCTATTTCTTTTTGAATTTTTTCAATTTCAGCAGCAATTTCTTCGGCCATCTCAACAGTTCTTCCAATACGTGTTTCCCATGCTGTCGCTATTTCTTCTGGCCGAGCATCAGCGAACCTATATCGCCCAAAGAAAGTAAGGATCACTTGTCTTGTCATGTAAAAAGCTGTCAAGACAGCAGTTACTAAGCCAACTGCCCATAAGGCGGGTGATTCGTTCCAAGCGAAAGCTAGGATTTCGTCTTTTGACCAAAACCCAGAAAATGGCGGTACGCCTGCAATAGCTAGCCAGCCAATGATAAAAGTGATGCTGGTAATTGGCATTAGTCGGCGTAAACCTCCATAATGCCGCATGTCTTGGTCTCCATCCATCCCATGTATTACGGATCCTGAGCCTAAGAATAGAAGTGCTTTAAAGAATGCATGGGTTACCATGTGGAAAATTGCAGCGACATACGCGCCGGTTCCTACTGCTAAGAACATGTAACCAAGTTGACTGACTGTTGAGTAAGCCAAAACTTTTTTAATGTCGTTTTGCGCCACGGCGACGGTGGCTGCAAATAAGGCTGTCCCTACACCCACCCATGCGATCATTGTGGGAACCCATGAGGCCGCATCTGCAAGTATTGGATTTACTCGAGTTAAGAGATAGATACCTGAGGTAACCATGGTCGCTGCATGGATTAATGCTGAAACTGGAGTTGGGCCGGCCATAGCATCAGGTAGCCACAGGTATAAGGGGAATTGTGCGGATTTTCCAATCGCTCCAATAAATAGCATGACGGCTATTAACGTTGCTGTGGATTCAAGAACTTGGTTCGATGCAGCTGTGTCAAGAATCTCTGCATAATTTATAGAACCAAAAGTAAAGAAAGTTAAGAAGATCGCAATCATGAATCCCCAGTCACCGATGCGATTTGTTATAAATGCTTTCTTCCCTGCTGAGGCATTTTTTTCATCTGTAAACCAGAAAGAAATAAGTAAGTAGGAACAAGCCCCGACGCCTTCCCAACCTAAAAATGTGAGTAGTAAATTATCTCCAAGCACAAGCATCAGCATTGAGAAGGTAAATAGATTTAAATAAGCAAAAAAGCGACTGAAGTCAGGATCTCCATGCATATATCCGATGGAATAAAGATGTATTAATGTCCCGACTCCAGTTATAAATAAGCACATTGTTAGAGATAGAGGGTCAA